>Ga0154005_100249_pt1 | contig 26804 bp, 24 predicted proteins | sample TSFL089MetaG_FD_104698 | JGI IMG/M metagenome (GOLD analysis project Ga0154005, IMG submission 104698) | Attine ant fungus gardens microbial communities from Florida, USA - TSFL089 MetaG | ecosystem: Host-associated > Fungi > Mycelium > Unclassified | place: USA: Florida, Lake Talquin State...
AGGCCCCTGCTCTCTTCAGCAGCTACTTGGTCATCCCAACTCATAGCCTGTGTGCTCCCTTGAGGAGCAAAGAAAGAAGGAGCAGCAGGGAACTGCAGAGAGGCAATTCTGTGAGAGGAGAGCCTGCCTTTGGTGGTCCTAGAGGCAGTAGGTGTCTTAGGACCGCTATCCTCCTCACTCTCTTCAGAGGAGAAGGAAGAGAAAGGCTCAGGAGATGTCTTCCTTGAGTCTTCAGCAGCAGAGACACTCCCAGAGGAGTGTCTGACAATGTGACGTTCGCGCGAGCGTCCTCTGTGGTAGACGCGTTTGCCAGCTCTAGAGCTGGAGCAAGAGAATAAGTTAAGTGAGTCTGAGGACTCACCAACACTGGGAGGGATGGCCTGGGGGTCAGGGGGATAAGCTCTGAAAGCAAAGGATTTATTTGGAATATTCAACTTAACCATGGTGGTGGTTAGAGGAAAAAAAGGGATGCTTGGATGTGCTATTTGAAGGTTGGTTATGGACAACCTATGTCTAGTTTTCTTTCCTCTCTTAGGACAGTTTTCTTTTCTGATACTGATAGTGTCTCTTGCCAGTGAAGGGACAGTCATGGTCTCTGAGGCGTCAGTAGGCTACTTGTTGTAGATAGTCTGCTGCAGACTGCAATCAAGCACTGCGTTATAAATTTTTAAAAAAAAAAAAAAAAAAAAAAGTCCCCAACACAAGGTTGATAGCATAAAAGCAAACAAGTAAAATAACAAGCCCACTCAAGATGGAGGTCAGGTCTCAGACATAGTATCTGAGCTTGGTACTGCGCTTTTACCATTAGTCACTAACTGACTAACAAGTCCCCTTAAGCCTAGGATCCAGCTATGTTGTAGTAATTGTTGGTTGCAATGACCAGCATACCAAGGGCGATGTGAGAGTAAAGAAAAAGTATACAAGGTTCATGACAAATGGTGTAGAGAGTGTAGGGTATTGAGTTCTAATGTAATAACAAGCTAGTCAAGACGACTGACTTATCATACTCAACATTGGAGAGAAATGAAAAGAACTCGATGGAGTTCCTTTATAGATTGCTCTATCTACTTATACACAATTTCTATTTGTCTATATATACACTTAAGTAACTTTCTACAATCCTTCCAGAATGTTCCATTATGTAACCTATTATGTGATCCCATCTTATCTTATCTTATCTCTTGTTCTATATTTAGAATCCCTTGTCTAGTCCATCTGAGAATAGATTCCTTTCTTTCTATCCCTTTAGTCATACAATTTTAGGTTCAGGTAGGTTTATGACATCTGGGAAAGTAGAGAAAACTTGAAGAATATAATGGAGCTAGTTGAAGAATTTGAGAAGGAATATTGTAGGGAAGAGAAAGAGGAAGTAAGACAATAGAAAGAGAAAGAAGACAAGAAAACGTTTAGTAGAGAACTACCAGAAAGATATATGGCTAAGTTGCTCTATGGATGGAGCAATAAGAAATATAACTAGGAGTATTGGAGACGAATGGAAGAAAATTGGAAACAATAGAAAAGAAATCCATTTTCCAAATATAATAGGAACCTGTTCTTGAAAAGAATAGAGGGAAAAAAAAGATGAGTACAAGGAAACAAAAATTAAAGAGTAAAACAAAGAAAAAAATGAGGAAGATCAATGGAGAATTGAAGAAAACGAAGTATTTGGAGGAGTTAGAAGATGAAAACCAAGAGATGGGTGACCTAAGGGACTCATACAATGAACTGTAAAAGAAATTCTCAGAACGAGGACCTTTGAAAGGAGAGTGGTGTCATGAATCACCCAATTCTCTCTAAGTCAATATTTATTTTCTTTTTTCTTTTTCTTTTCTTTTACTTAGGTAATACCTTCAGATCAGTAAACAAGAACAAACAGTCAAACATGTATAAGTAGTATACAACAAATCAGCGAGGACTCTAACGAGCTAACAAGTTCTCTTTATCAACTCTGACAAAGAGTGGAATTGAGATTAAGGTTACCCAACTGTAACTGAAGTCCTTACATGGCCTGTACCTAAAACAGTCAGCAATATTAGAAAGTTTTTGAGTTTTGCAAACTACTATAGATAATTTATAAAGAACTTTATAAGAATTGCTTAATCTTTGAATAATATAACAAGAAAAAAGTAAAAGTAGAATTAAAGAACAGAACAGCAGAGTTTTTAAACAGTTAAAAAAAGTCTTTATTAGCAGACTGCTATTGGTCACACTAGATTTAAATAAGAAACTCAAAGTAGAGACAAATATTTCTAACTTTGTAATAGGAAAAGTTCTATTAATCAAGTATATAAATAGCAAGTAAAGACTAATAGCATTTATTTTTAAGTTGTTAAATAAAACAAAATATAACTATGAAACACATAACAAAAAAATGCTTACTGTTATTAGGTATTTAGAAGTATAAAAGTATTTCCTAAAAAGTACAAAAATATCACAGAGTAGTATTGAAGATAGTAAAGTAATGTTAATAAATAAAAAAAAGAAAAAATTAATAAAATAATTACTTTAAGATCTGAATAATATCTGAAACTCATTTATAAGTATACTATTAAAAAAATAAAATAAAATATAAATTCCAGAGTTTTGTTAAGTGATGTCCAAAAATTGTATTTAATGATAACAAAAAAAATAGCCTTAGCTTTAACTTATATGTTGCTGTATTAATTGCTAATTTTAGAATAACGAAGTCATTAGAATATGAGTTGGAAAGAAGATATATAAAAAAAAAAATAGACACAAGTAATGTTAATTTACAAACTAAAGAACTATACTATAACTATGTAATATTGAAGTTTTCTAAAAACACTTTATAAGTGCTATTTTCTTGCTTGTATCATGTTTTTGGTTCTCATAAGATAATGTTATTTAAGAAGTTTGGTGTTTTGTTTATTTTATGTTAGAAAATAAAAACCACATTGTTATGAAAGATTTCCACTGATTTTGTTCAATCTTAAGGAAAAACTATGAGCTGTATAGTACTTAGAGGTATATTAAAGGTAGTATAGTCTCTTAATTCTTCCACTAAGATATGATAATCATATTTTATAAACTCTAAGTATATTAATTGTGTTGAGTATTATTTTACATATAAGTAAATGAATAGGAGTGAATTGTAAATTGTGAATAGTAATAACATTGAGTGAAGTGAGGTTATGTACAATGTATACATTTTTATTTTTTTTTGCTATTATAAACTATTAATGACAGTATAAACTATAAGATAATTCATATACTTCTAAGTCAATCTTCTTTCAAATGAGTTCAATTACTTTTTTATAAATCCCTGATAGTATTGATAGTGTTTCATAAGCCCATGGAATATATTTCTATACTAGAATTTTCACTAATAAAAAATACTCATTTCAAAATCTTTCTTTTTTTATCTCTTTCTATGTTAATTCTTGTTCATTCATCTAAAGTACCTATATTATCAACTTTCTTTTCTTTGGCCACAAGAACTTGTTTGTTAACAACCTCAATTCTTTTATTCTTGTATATGTTAACTGAATACCTGGCAAAAATATAGGAGTCACCTTTTTATACACTAAACACTGTGTTATGCTATTATAAACAAATAATGATATTTCTCCTTTGCTTTTACTTTTTAATACTAACAAACTACTCTTCAACCTCTTATCTATCTACTCTCTTGTAAATACTACCACTCACTTTTCTTTTTTCTTTGAGTCTAAAATCTCTACTTCCACACTTCTATCTGCTTGTTTAATTTTTCCCAACTTTACTCTTTTTTACTTATGGTTATTCCAACAATAACCAATATAGTGCTATCTGTACTATAAAAGCATATACATATATTTTCAATTCTTCCATCTTTAATTCTAATGTTTCTGTATTTTTTTCTTTTCTCTATTTGCTATTTATATTATTATTATTCTTTTTTTGTTTACTTCCTCTTTATACAAATTCTCTCATACAATTACTATCTCTGAGCTCTTATTTAATAGCCATCATTTATGACATTGTTCAATAACCACAACTTTTATCTCTCAGAGTGGTGTTGCAAATTCTACTGGTATTTTTGACAAGGTTATTAAGGCTGTTCCAACTGCTAGAACCTTATTCTATGTGTGTGTTTAGTCTATTATTTCTCTTCAAAGTTTCCTACTAAGTGTCAACAAGTTACAAACCCTAATATTTGGGACTTTGATGTTTAAAATTTGTTGTCAAACTTGTTGTAGTGCCTCTGAGTTTGCAATCTGAGGCTTCTGTTGATATGCTAGTTAGTGCATCTCTGCTACTCTTCTCTTCTTTTTTTGACTAATTTTCTTGCTTTCTATTTTTTTTTCTTCATCTACTTTTTTAGCTGCTTCTTTTCTTTTCTATGTCCTTATTGTTATCAATTTGTCTGCCTCTTTTACTTCACTCTCCAACTGTATCATAGTTTCCTATACAAACTTGTTTTTTCCAAACTATATTGTTCCAATAAATGAGCTGAATTTTATAGATATTGATGTTATGTTAGATAGATAAGATGGCATATTCCAAATATTTAACTTGAAGAGCTCCTTTAAGTTTCTTTGGGTGACAAATATTTATAGGGAATCCATTTATATAAGCATAATATCTATTTGATTGTTTTGTAACTTGTTATAACCAAACATATTTTTCTACTGTTGAACAAGTTCTTAATTAACAGTCTGATTTTTTATAGAGATAGTAGGTGAAATCATAGGACATAGTAGTATTGGACTGAGAAAATATAGAATATGAGGGTATTAAGATAGTATTTGTAACTATAATTGTAAGAATACCAAAACAAGAAAAAGATAGAAGATTGTTCATTAAATTTGAAACAATTACAAAGAGTTAAGTATAGATTATGGCATACTCATTGTCCTTTACATTGAGTTGTAATAGCTTTCAAATGAGTTTGTTCATATAATTTTGCTTCTTCTTAAATCAAACTTTTCTTATTCTTATTTTTTTTGTATTTTTCTTATTATTTGACTTTAACCTCATTTTTACTCTAATCATCTCATTCTCTAACTTATCACCACTAAACTCTTTCTTTTTTTTTTTTCTCTTTTTACTATTTGTTTCTATCTTCTTCTTGCTATTGTTTTTTTTAATACAAATCTTTCTATTTCTATTGCTTTTTCTATAACTAGGACCTGATTGCTCTTGAATGCTGTATTTTGTACCTTCAAACAATCACTAACTATATAATAAAGCTTATAGAGGAGTTTTTTCCAAAAATTTTGCTTTTATAAGGTCAGTGACCACAATCTAAAACTTATAGTAATAAGTGTCAAAGTCTTTTTTATCTTCAACAACATTCTTTACTGACTTCTTGACTAGCTTGACTAGTTGAGCTACTATTAGCTTATTTTTAAAAAGTGTTTTTGAGTATGCTTTTATAGTTTTTCTCTTTAATGTTTTATAATTATGACTATATCTTTCTAACCATTTTCAGAACTTCTTCATTTTTTGATCTATATATTTTACTATCATCTTTGTCTTTTTTTCTTCATTAACCTATATTGTTCTACTAATTTCTCAAATTCTTTTAGAAATTCCTTTAAATCTTTAGAATTTTGTCAATCAAAGTCAGAGGCTTATCTTGACTTTGGAACTGATATTTCTAAGACTCTAGTTATTGTTAATGTCAACATAGGTAAATATTCTATGTTGATTATGTTTTTTGTATAATTCAGTAGTTTTTTTATATGTGTTCTCATAAAATTTCTTTTTTAATCTGAGGTTCTTTAGACTTATTATTGTTTTTAGCTGTTTTTTTGGACCTTATAATGTTTGTTAATGTTCAAGATTTTTCTCTTGTATATGTATGTGCTCAAGTTTTCAAGGAGCTTGCACTGAGATTGTTTTCTGACTGTATTTTGTTAGATGTGGTTATATAAAAGTAAGAAAATAAACAATTATTTTTTTACAGTAGATTTTAATTTGTGAAAAAATTAATGAGTTTAAAGAAGAAAAGTTGTTGTTAATGAAATTGTCTAAAAGTCAGTGAGTAAAAAAAATAATTATTATTATCTAGAAGTACTTTTTTTTTTTTTTTTTAAATCAATGATTTATTACACAGAGCGTGTAAGCAAGCTGTGGTAGACACACTGTATCTACTTAAATATGTTACCAACAAACTAAATACTAGAAAATGAAAGAGAAAGAAAGTAGAGAAAAGATAAGAAGAGGAAATGGAATTTGGAAAGACCAAGCTCATTTAGGTGACATGTATGTATCTTGGCGGATACCTAAGCCAGCTTTTAGCCATTGTTAAAACAGAATGATGTTGGGTTGCTAATGATAAACTCCATGAAGTTTGATAAGCGTATATCTCTAGGGTGTAATAAAGCCTTGTATTGCCTGCATTGCATGAAAATATATTCTCTGGTTTCGATGTCAGCTTCCCTGCAGGGGCACTGAACCAGTGTGTTAGAAAAGAATCTTTGCCAATACTCTCCTATAGGTGCATGCTTGAGCATCATATGGGTGAATCTTGCGCATACAGAATTTGAGATTCCTATGTGTGATAGCCACGACCCTCCTTTGGCATATGTTGGTTTGATGACTCTCTCATTATCATCTTCAAATTCAAGGAATAATTGTTCTTTCTTTTTGCTATCCTTGAATGATTTTTGCCATGATTCGAGTAAGAGGTTGCACTCTTTCCTTTTGCTAAGTAAGAATGAGTTTTTTTCTGGGAGAGTAGGCAGAGTATGGGAAGACTTGGCTTCTTCGTTGACTAGAATGTGTCTAGGCCACTCTAGTTTGTTGGGGCAGTACCAGAAGTATATAGCATTATGACCATCTTTATCAAGGAAGCTTCATATTTTCCCTGCTATGGGAATGATGGATTTCTAAAGTTGTTGATCGCCTGAAGAGATAATTTTTCTTCCCGCTTCAAGTGTGTCTGTAATGACAAGGATTTGGTGTGCTTCAGAGTTTTCAAAGGCCAATGTGTATGGCCATTAGTTCGGCTTCCAGTGGAGTAACGTTATATGTGTGTGCTTTGAGTCGAGCAATGACTTTATTATCCCTCCAGATGTGAGCAATGGCTGTGGTTGATCCTGATGATTTGACACTACCATCTGCAATGATTGCAATGTTCTTGGGTGATTTCTGTGTTTTTTCGAATGCCAAATTGAGTTTCGATGAGTGGATGAAAAGACCTTCATCGTCAGATAACTCGAGAGAATGAAAAACTATTCTATCAGAGAAATGATCTACTAATCGCAAGCCAGGATAAAAAATAGTGTGAAAGGGATCAAACTCATCCTTAATTTCATTGAGTCTTTTACTGATGTCTTTGATAGGACTTTTCAGCTTCAATTTTTGCTTGCTGGTGAGATTTGCTAGCGCAAATTTGTGTTGGTTTTGATTTCTGCTTTGGTGCTTATTGAGAAGGGTGTTGATGGTGTGTGATGGAGGAATGGTAGCATATCTGAGATGATGGTGACCATTGAGCTTTCAGAGGTGAAGGTTTATAGGGACAAGGCCAGCTATAGCTTTAACCCCCTCTAACGGAGATATACGAAAAGCCCTAGTGATCCATAGAGCCGCCCTACATTGCATTTTCTTTAATTCCATAATGTTTTTAACTGTTGGTGTGCCCTTGAAGAACCACAGTTGGAATCCGTATAAGGCTATTGGAAAGATGCATGTTCTATAGAGGAGGCGTTTTTGCGTAGGTAGGAGACCTCTTGCTGAGTTGTCCAGTATCTTCATAGCACTAAGGGTCGAGAGACACTTAGTCGTATAGTGGTGTACATGTTGGTGGAAGTTGAGTTTTCTGTTAAAAAAGAATCCTAAGTACCTCCAGATAGGTTTCGGATGGAGTATGGGTCCTCTGACCGAAGTGAGGTCAATAGAGGGGTTTGGAGGATTACGGGCTCGTGTGAAGTGAAAGACTTCTGACTTGTTGTGTTCCAAGACGAGTCCCACGTCTGAGAAGATTTTGGATATCATGTTGTAACTACTAAGGAGAAATGCAGAAGATAGTTCATAACTCTTCTCCTGAGAAATTAAAAGACCATCGTCAACAAAAGAAAGGATGTCCGTATGAATTTCTTCTTTTAGATTTTTTATTCTTTTTTTGAATGTTTTTATGATTAGAGCGAGATAGATAGCAGACAAGATGGGGGAAAGGGCAGATCCTTGACTGACACCTATGCTTGTAGCAAATTTCTGTAATGTAAAGTTGTTCTATGCATACGTGGTGGACCTGTTGGAATGATAACTTCTGAAAAATTCCAAAACATTAGCATTTAGACCAGCTTTAGTAAGACATGAGGAAAGAAAGTCATGATTAAGTGATAGGAAGAACTGTGCTATGTTAAAGGCTATAACACTTGTGTGACACTCTTTAGCCCAACCTGTGCATATGAGGTGAGTAAGATATATTCCAGCATCAATAGTCAATCGTTGTCTAATGCCTCCTAGTTGGTTAGGGTTGAGAAATCCATTGGCTGATAAGTGGAATTGGAGCCAATGGCTGATGACTTTCTCAATAAGTTTGCCTATGGTATTGAGCAAGACGATTGGTCTAAAGGCTTTGGGTGTGTTATAGGACACTTTGTTAGGTTTCAGAATGACGACCAATGTTGATTCTTTGAATTGATTAGGCCAATAACCTACAGTGATACATGCGTTAGCAATGTTTACAATCTTACCTAGGCATGTATTATCTGAAATTAAAGGTTTGAGATGTCTTCATATAATATGATCAGGACCAGGGGATGAGACGTTTGAGCACTTAGCTATAGCATCTTTGAATTCTTGACCTGTGAAAGGCAGCCACTCTATGTTGTCACACTGGTCAATTTTGTTTAGAAACCTCGTTTTGATAGACCTGTTCTCAACTGAGTTATATGAATTATGAAGCGCATTCCATAGTGCCTCGAGGTTATTGCATGGTTGTCCTTCATGGTAGATTGCTTTGATAGCAGGTAGATTTTTTTTTCTTACCCAATTCATGAGGTTCCATGGTCTCTTGTTGGTCATCGCAATTTCTTGGATTTTCTGGTCAAAGAATAATCTTTTGGCGTTACAAATGGCTGATTTGAAGGCTTTCCAGTTGTTGATGTCACCTGTTTCATGATACTTGTTAATGCATACAGTACACTGTTCATTCCACCACTCCTTGGAGTGTTTAGTAATTCTTTTGGTCGACGAGTGTGTGGTCCACGCATCTTTGAAGGTTGTGGAGAGAGTGTTGGCACACCTTTGTATGTCCATCTGGTTTTTTAGCTCAGAAGTATCGATGTTTCTTATGCCTTTTAATATATCTCTGATAAATGCTTTTTCTTCTTTGCTATCCTTTTTTATGGCTTGGAAAGTGCAATCAATGTTCTCTCCTTTTATGCCTACTTCTATGATAAGGGGAACATGGTCAGATGGTAAGCAAATATCTGGGTTTAGAGTGTGTTTATTGAAGCCCAAGTTATTTGGGTTTATAAACATGAGGTCGAGAACAGAGTTGGAGTCCCATTGATTGTTCGCATATCTAGTAGGTCCTGGGTTTGCAGGCGTAGCGAGTTTGAGGTTTAGGCTGTCAGCTATGGATATAAGATCTTCCATATGAATAGAATGGTACTGGATGTTTGGGTCCCAGTCGCTATCTCTAATGTTAAAGTCACCTGTCATGATTATTGTGATTCCAATGTTTCTTGTGTTGTTTCGTAATACTTGTAGAGCTGTTTGATTGCTATCTGAGTATATGTTGATGATGAAGTTGACATCTTGTCCGTTGTGAAAGTCGATGACATTGATATCCCAATGATTTATAAGATCTTTTCTGAGGGAGAACCTCATTCTCGCAAGTCTTTTGTTAATGTATGTTGCGACCCTGGGGTAGTTTTCAATATTGCCATTATTTTGTATGAATAATGACCAGTCTGGGTGATTTGGAGTGCCATAGTATGAATCACCTTCAGGATTTGTGTGACTAAGGACTTGTCTTAATAGGGACCGAGGAGGCTCTTGAATGAAAATAATGTCTGAGATGTTTTTTTGTATTTCTAAAATTATATCTGTGAGCGTTTTATTTTTCCTTACATTCTGCGAAAAGATTTTTAAATTGTGTTTAATCATAAATTTTTTCCACTGCCTACACCCAGATGAATTAAGTTGGCCCTGATTTCTCTGGCCTCTTGAGCTTTCTTTGTATGTCATTCACAATTAAATCTATGTTTCCAATACGGGCACTTATTGTCGTCAGCTGAGTGTTCACCTTTACAGTTTATACATTTGAATGTGTGGAGGCATAGTTCTCCTTGTTTGGTTTCGAGTTGTGGAGGGTTTGTTTTGAAGTTTACCTTGCAGCACCAGATCATGTCTCTGTGATTTTCGATCTTATGAGGGCCGCTGCATTTTTGACATCTGGAACCATGAGATTTGCATGCGAAAGTGGCATGGTCCCACTTCCAACAATTGTGACATTGAGGAACTCTTAGATTCATGTTCGTTCCTCTAATAGTGGCGATACATCTCCCATAGTTGAACAAATGGTTGATTAGTATTTTTGCTTTGGAGCCGCTCTGTGAGTCCCATATATCTATTCAAATGATGGCCATGTCCAACTTGGGTGATGCTTTGATGACACGTGGTTTGGCTGCTAATGAAATGTCCTCAAATAGATCACTGTTTTTCAAGTAATTAGCTATATCATTGCCAGTTAACGCGAGACCGCTCGGCTGTGTGAAGAGAATGCCTATAATCTTTAAGTACAATTTTGATTGTGGGAGTCTGGGAGTTAGAACATCCCTCTGATTGATATCTTCAATGGATTTTATATATCTCTCTATTGTTGAGAGATCGCTTGCCACTAGTACATTGTTGGTGGTGATGATTATACCTTCAGATGTTGATTGAATGAATTCTACCCAGAGAGTTGATTTGATCCTCTTTAGCTGACTATTGATGGAGCTGACATGAAAACCTGCATTGTTCATAATGATATTAGCTTGTAACGAAGGGATTGGGACGATAGCTTGTTTCCTGGATGGACCCTTAGTAGTAGACTGTATTTTCCTGCCTTTGATGGGTTCCTTGTTGAGCGTGGCATTGTGAATTTTGATGATTTTCTTGTTAGGTAGTGCTGGAAAGGCATCTCTGAGTTTGAGGATGTCCGAAGCTAGTGATGCGGCCTGTGCAAAAGATTTGGTGGATTTATTGTTTATCTTCCTTTTTTCCCAGCGTTTTTTAGCTTCCTCAATTTGTTTTTTGGGGAGGTATGTAGGAATAGGAGGGGGAACTTTTGCTACCAGATTTCTTTTACCTTTGTCATTGCTCGGAGGACCCGCTATTGCAAATTGCGTTTGGATATTTTACCTGAGAGAGATGTTGTTGGCCGAGTTTAGCTTGTCCTAACCTGCTTCGTATATGGCCTGGATGAAAGTGAGCACTGCTTCTCCAAAAGAATCAATTTGAGTGATTTTGTTTCCATCACGGTTGGTTATGTTTCTTTGTTTAACAAACTCAGCTATGCATATTAAGGACAATAAGATATTCTGGGCATCATTCAGAAGAAATTCGTTCGTGCCAAATAACGAGGTTGCGCCAAAATAGCCGTCCCATAAATTAGGGTCGGCCGGGGCATTGGCTTTGTATGGGATGGTAGACAGGGGGACTGGTAAAGTAGATGAGTTATTTTGGCATGAGGTGGTGAGCGCTGCCTTATGGTCATCTTGCATTTGTTGGGATGTACAATTTCTTGTGCCCTCTCCAACTGGATTGAACATTTCAATGTCCATTCAGTTGTTCAGAGTAGCCACTCTTTTGGTGTAATCCATTTCAGATAGGGGGGAGGAATCCATGGTTGATGTAGAATGACTGTGAGGCATGCTAAAGTTGTTTCTTATGGTGTTTCGACCCCGTTGTATGTTAACAGTGGTGTCTGGAGGTCTTTCGGGGTTGATTCAATTCTTGTACGGGTTTCTTGAAGTCTCAGTCATTGTATTCGCAAAGTTTAACTCGGGTGCTTCCATATCGTGATGGAGGTAAGAGTTAAAGAAGCAATGATTTAGAAGTACTTTAGATTATATAATTTTTCTCATTACATTATAATACTAAAAAAAAAAAGAAAAAAAAGGCCTAAGACATTAAAATAATAAAGCTTGAAAGTAGTAATTATATAATTAATAATCAATTAAATGCAATTTGAAAGAATAAAGAATAATAAAAAAATACTGAAACATACTCTTTGTTAACTTTTTCTTTTTTCCATGACACTATGTAAGTAGTCCAGTAGTTATTTCCATACTATAAAGAAAAAGTCCTTGGAATGAGGACCTTTGAGAGGAAAGTAGTGTTATAAATTGCTATTCTTTTAAGTTATTATTTATTCTTATTTTATTTTATTTTCAGATATATAAGAAAAAAATACCAAATACAAAAGAAGTGAGTCAACAAATGAAGTGGAACTTTTATAACATATACAAATAGATATATTATATAAGTAGTATATATTAAATGATTGGAAACTCTAATGAGTTTTCTTTGTTTACTCTAATAAACCTACTTGTATTTTATTCTCTAACAATTAAAGCACTGTACTTCTTATTTTTCTACTATTTGTCTTCTCACTTTTTAAACATTACAACTTATTATCTTACTTAATAACATCTGCATAATTTCTTCTCTCTTCCTTCTAACTTGCTTTTAACTTAATAAGTATAGTAATCATCAGTTGAAATAACTTAAAATCATACTCTAAGTCAAAGTTAATAAAGAAAACTTATTAAAGTTCTTGCTAGTTTGTTCTATACTACTTATACACATTTGTTTGTTTGTACATATTTATAAATCTGAAATTAAATAAAAATAAATATTAACTTAGAGAAAGTAGCAATTTATAACAGAAATAAAAGTTATATATAGAGTTTAGACTATTATTTTATTTTATTTTAAATCATTAATTTATTACATGAAGCATATAGACAGGCTATAACAGATATATAGTATTTACTTAAATAATACTAAAGAAGAAAAGAGGAGAAAAGAATAAAAAGTAAGAGAGTAGAAACTTTAGATAATGTATGTTATAAAACAAAAGGTAAGCTAGACAATCCACAACAGCAGATTATTTTATTTCTTTTTCTTTTTCTTTTATTAGATAATATTGAGTGTATATAGAACATTGTGACTCAAAAGAGATGCACGAGATAAATTAGATAGACAAATACTTATAAACATATGTTCATATATAAATAGCTAAACCAATTAGTAGGAACTCTAATGAGTTTTCTTTGTCAACTCTAACTTAGAGTGTAATCTGAAGTTACCACAACTAACAGTCATTATACTAGAACTTGTTTTCACTTCTAGAACACCAATCACCTCAATCCTTGTCCAACTTTACTCTCATTGCTCTTTTGGTATGCAGTCATCTCAGACCAATCCCAACTTCCTCATAGCTGGGCCACAGGCTTAAGTGAACTGACTGGGAAGTTTATACCCTAAAGGTAGACGGTTAGGACCAAACTCAGATACTAGCCCAGACCAGACCTTACAATTGAGTGAGCATTGTAGAATACTTGTATTTCTTTCATCATATCTACTTTGTGCTACTGGTCTATTGTGATCAGTCTATGCAGAGAAATAGTAGTTGCTCTTTAGGAGGCTACTTAGAGTAGGGATCTTCTCCGTGAAGTGATAGTCTACCCTAGTATTAGAGCAGTAGTCAATAAGGCAGTAGGTACCTGGCTAGGTGAAGATTGCATGCTCCAGCAGACGTACAAGTGAGATAGAAGAAGAATATGATGAGTCTCTCAACAAATATAATTTCTTTTTTTTTTACATATATACATACAATATCTGTCCAGAATATAACGCTATATTGCTAGACTAATATAACAACCTCATGAGCGACATGCTCAACCAAAGATGTGCCCTTGCCAAGTTAAGGACAGAATTGGAAGAAAGAGAAAGGAAACTGTATAGATAATATAGAAAGTTTGGGCACCTCACTCAGAACTGTAGAAGAGAAGAGGAATAGAAGAAGAAAACAGAGGAAGAGAATAGATTTGAAGTATTGAAGAGCTATGTAATACAGTGTGAAGTAAAGGAGGTGAGGAAACAGGAAGTTGTGGAGGAGAAGCTATGATGTTTTAAGTGTGGAGAGAGGAGACACAAGAAGTGGGAGTGTCCAAAAGAAAACGAGAGGAGGAGAGAAGAGGTAGCACCTCTGTGAGGAGTATAGGAGAAAATAAAACAGTATTGCAGGGTGAAGGGGCTGTCTCCAAGCGAGAATGAGCATGGAAGAATAGACAACAAAGTGGAAGGTTATGACACTTGTAGAATGTAGGGGATATAACTACAAGGGGATGAAGACTCAGGAGAACAGGGAACAAGGTTTTCTGAGTAAGGAGCAGTTGTGCAACATGTGGTGTAGAAGTTGCAAGGAAGCATGGAACTGGAGAGAGGAGGAAGCAGTGAGTGAAAGAGCAGAAAGAGTGAAGTGTGGTGCATGTGAAGGTAGAGACACAGTGATAGGAGGCAATATAGAGAGAAATAAGAAAGGAAAAACTTTCTGTCCACCCTATAGAACAGGAAAGAAAGTGCTATGGTGGAATTGGGGTGGAAAGGCAGAACAATCAGTGCCTAGGGTCCAGAAAGGGGGGGCTGGAATCACTGATCTGGAGAAAGTGGCAGGAACTGTCAGTCAGAAGATAATGCAAAAGAGAGAAACAAGAGATGTGAGATGAACATTCAAGCCTCTACAAGAAGTATGGATGAATGTGGGTATTGAGAGAATAGATACTCATGAAAGAAGAACAGTAAAAGCATTGCTTGATAGTGGAGCAACGGGAATGTTTGTAAGTAGAAGTTTAGCCAAGAAGGAAGGATATAGACTGATTAAGTTAAAACAGCTAATACAAGTGAGAAATATGGATGGAACTGGCAATAGTGGAGGTGCGATCACTCATGAAGTAAAAGTGAACATATTCTATAAAGGACATGTAGAGAAAGTTTGAATGGATGTGTGCAAACTAGAAAAAACGAATATCATCTTAGGGATGCCATAGTTGGTGGCCCATAATCCAGAGATAGATTGGGAAAAGGGAGAAGTGAGAATGACAAGATGTTCACTACTGTGTGGAAAAGCAGTGAATATAAAGAAAAAGAGAGAGATAAGAGAGGACAAGAAGAAAATTGTAAGATGGACAGTGGATGAAAAGGAGGATTGGGGAAGAGAGGAAGAGATGGAAGCAGATCATAGAAAGGTAGAGAAAATAGTGCCTAAAAGGTTTCATAAGTGGTTGAAAGTGTTTGGGAAGGTGGAGTCTGAAAGGATGCTGGTTAGAAAGGTATGGAATCATGCAATCAATCTCAGAGATGACTTCAGAGTAAGTAAAGCAAGAGTATACCCTCTTTCTAGAAATAAAAAAGAGAAAGTACAAAATTTTATTGATGAGCATCTCAAGAAGGGATATATTAGACCTTCAAAATTGCCTCAGACATCGCCAGTATTCTTTATAGGCAAGAAGGATGGAAGGAAGTGTATGGTTATGGACTATAGGAGACTCAATAAGCAGACGATCAAGAACAACTATTCTCTGTCACTTATTACAGACTTAGTGGACTCTATGGGTAATAAAAGAGTATTTACTAAAATGGATCTCTGATGGGATTATAATAATATAAGGATAAAAGAAGGGGATGAGTGGAAAGTAGTCTTTACTACTCATGTGGGATCGTATGAGCCAGTAGTGATGTTCTTTGGGATGACAAACTCACCTGTCACATTTCAAGGCATAATGAATGAAATTCTGAGAGATATGATCAATGAGGGAAGGGTAGTGGCATTTGTGGACAACATGTTGATAGAAACAGAGACAGAGGAAGGGCATGATGAAATTGTAGAAGAAGTGCTGAGGAGATTGGAAAAAAATGACTTGTATATGAAACCAGAGAAATGTGTTTGGAAGGTACAGAAAGTGAACTTCCTGGGAGTAGTAATGGATCAGGGAAAGATCGAGATGGAGAAGAATAAAGTGGTGGGAGTACTGAACTGGCCTACATCTAAGTTTCTGGGTCTTGCCAATTACTATAGGTGATTTGTAAAGAACTTCGCTAAGATAGCCCAATCCTTGAACAATCTAATAAGAAAAGAAGAAAAATGGAATTGGAGAGTTGAGCAGCAGAATGCATTTGAGCATTTGAAAATAGTCTTTACAAGCCAACCTCTATTAGTGGCATCTGACTTAAATAAGGAGTACAGGGTGGAGGCCAATGTCTCTAATTTTGCAATGGGAGGAGTATTGTCTATTAAATACAAAGACAGCATATAGAAACTAGTAGCCTATATCTCTAAGTTGTTAAATAAGACAGAACAAAATTACAAAATATACAACAAGGAGATGCTGGCAGTAATACAATGCTTGGAAGTATAGAGACACTTTTTGGAAGGAATGAAAAGTAAATTTGAAGTGTAGACAGATCATAAGAATCTGGAATATTTTATGAATAACCAAAAGCTAAATTATTGACAAGCACAATGGGCTTTATATTTGTCCAGGTTTGACTTTGTATTGAAACACATCTCAGAAAGTAAAATGGGGAAAACAGATGGATTGAGTAAAAGACCAGATTGGAAGGTTGGGGTGAATAAGGATAACAAGGAACAGACATTGGTAAAGAAAGAGTAGTTGGAAGCAAAGAGGATAAGAGTGGCAGAAGTGATCATAGAAGGAGTAGACCTGTTAGACAAAGTAAGAAAGTACAAAGCAAGAGATGATGAAGTGGTCAAGGTAGTAGAAGAAATGAAGCAAGCAGGCATAAAAATGTTGAGAGATGAAGAGTGGTGCCAGGAGGACGGTTTGTATAATGATCTTAGCTTGGATTGTGTAATCCTAATCTCAATTGCACTCTAAGTCAGAGTTGACAAAGAGAACTTATTAGAGTCCTTGCTAGATTGTGTATACTACTTATACAAGTCCAATTATTTGTCCTTATTTACTGATCCAACAATATTACATAATTAAATAGAAAAGAAAAGAAAAATAAATATTGACTTAGAGGGAAAGGTAATTCATGATAGTTTGATGTTAAAAGAAGGAAAGGTATACATTCCTAAAGATAAGAAGCTCAGAGTGGAAGTAATCAGGCTACATCATGATACACCTATGGGAGGACATGGAGGATAGTGAAAGACGGCTGAACTGGTGACAAGGAATTTCTGGTGGCTAGGGATTATTAGGGAGGTGAAGCGGTATGTAAAGAGGTGCAATGCCTGCTAATACAATAAGAATCAAATGCAACCACCAGCAGGAAAGCTAATGCTGAACTCAATTCTAGAAAAGGCATGGACCCATATTAGTACAAACTTCATTACAAAGTTGCCTTTAGCTCAAGAATACGACTCAATCTTAGTAGTAGTGGATAGATTTATGAAAATGGCACACTTTGTACCTACTACACAGAGAATGAGCACAGAGAAACTAGCATGACTGTTTAGAAATAATGTTTGGAAGTTACACACATAGGCTATCAGATAGCATTATTTCTGATAGGAGACTACAGTTTGTGGTGGATATTATGAGAGAGCTGAATCACATACTAGAGATTGAAACAAAATTGTCTATGGTGTTTTACCCCTAGATAGATGGCCAAACAGAAAGAATGAATCAGGAGTTAGAACAGTATCTCTGTATGTTCATAGATCACTGACAAGAGCAATGACCAGAGTGGTTGGGTACAGCTGAATTTGCCTATAATAAAGTGCACACTGGAACTAAAGTATTACCCTTTAAGGCAAATCAAGGGCAAGATCCAAGGATGAGATTTGAGATGAGAAAGAAGGGGAAGTATAAAGGAGCAGAGAAGTTTACAGAAAGGATGAGAAATGTACAAGAAGAGGCAAAAGCAGTGCTACAGAAAGCACAGGACAATATGAAGAGGTATGTGGATAGAGAAAGGAGAGAGGTAGAAGAATACAGAATAGGTGACTTAGTGCTACTCAGCACTAAAGACTTAAAGTACCAAATGGCTGAAAGACATATAAGGAAGTTCATGGAACACTTTGTAGAACCTTACAAAGTGAAGGCAATTATTTCTAGCAATGCAATAGAGTTGGAATTGTCTAAAACAATTAGAATACATCTGGTGGTTAATGTCAGTCAGATACAACAGTATCAGTTGCAAGTAGAGGGACAAAAGAAGGAAACACCACAACCAGTGGTAATTGAAGGGGAAGAAGAATGGGAAGTCAAAAAGATCATGAACAAGAGAAAGATACAAAGAAGGGACAAGTATTTGGTATAATAGAAGGGATGTACAGCAGAGGAGGACACTTGGGAGAGTAAAGAGAACTTGAAAAACACAATGGAGTTGGTAGAAAATTTTGAGAGAGAGTACTGCAGAGAAAAAGAAGAAAAAGTAAGACAACAGAAAGCCAAAGAAGATAGAAAAATGTTCAGCAGAGAGCTACCAGAGAGGTATACGGTTAAGTTACTCTATGAGTGGAGTAACAAGAAATATGACAGAGAGTACTGGAAGCAAATGGAGGAGAATTGGAGACAGTAAAAGAAAAATCTGTTCTCCAGGTATAATAGAAATCCATTCTTGAAAGGAATAGAAGAAGAAAAAGACAAATACAAGAGAGGAAAAATAGAAGAGTGAAATGAAGAAGAAGACAAAAAAGATTGGCAGAGAGTAAAAGAAGATAAAAAATATTTGGAGGAACTGAAGGATGAAGATCAGGACATGGGTGACCTAAGGAACCCATATGACAAACTATGAGAAGTTCTTAGGATGAGGACCCTTGAAAGAGGGATGATGTTATAAAACAGAAGACAAGCTAGACAATCTATAGCGGCGGATTATTTTATTTTATTTTATTTTTATTTTTATTTTATTAGAGAATATTGAGTATGTGTGGGACATTGTGACTCAAAAGGAATGCATGAGATAAATTAGATAGACAAATACTTGTAAATATGCATTTGCATATAAGTAGCTAAACTAATTAGTGGAAACTCTAACAAGTTCTCTTTGTTAACTCTGACTTAGAGTATAATCTGAAGTTACCACAACTAACAGTCACTACAATGTGGTGGTACATATACAAGTACCATCAGTTTTTATTAACTGTTGTCAAAGTAGAATAAAGCAAGGTTCTTTACAATGAACTCTAGAAAGCTTATAATATTAATGTCTCTAGAACAGTAAAAAGAGTCATACAGCTTATATTGTATGAAGGTGTGTTCTTATATTTTGATATCAGCTTCACTACAAGGACATTGAAGTAAAATATTAAAAAAGAATTTTTGACAATCTTCTCCTATGAGAGCATATTCAAGTATCATATATATAATTTTTGTACATATAGAATTTAAGATCCTGATAGAGAGGAGCTACAAACTCTCTTTGACATATGTCAGTTTAATAATATATTCTTTATTATCTTTGAATTCTAAAAACAATTGATTCTTTTTTTTGCTGTTTTTAAATAATGTTTTCCATGAGTTAAGTAGAAAGTCATATTTTTTTTTTCTGTTAAGCAAGTACAAATTTTTGTTGAGGAGTATTGAGAGTGTGTGACTTTAACTTGTTGACTATAGTGTGTCTAGGCTATTTTAGTTTACTAGAATAATACCAGAACTGTATGGTGTTATACCTGTCTTTTTTTTTTTAGAAAAGTCTTTATTTTTATTATAATAAGGATAATGAACTTTTGAAAAGAGTAATTGTCTACATTTAGGATTTTTTTCCCAGCTAAAAGTGAGTTTGTGATAATAATAATATATTGAATATTATCATTGTCTAGAGTTAATATTAAGCCTATATGAATAGCCATAAACTCTGCTTTAATAGAAGTGATATTAGTGGCATGGACTTTGAGTCATTTTATGACAATGTTATTTTTCTAAATATGTATGACTAAAGTAGCTATACAGTTTGCTTTGATACCTTCATCTGCAATAACTATGATATTCAATGGAGTTATTTGTAACTGTCTAAAGGCATTATTGAGGTTTGATGTATATTTAAAGAGACCTTTGTCATTTAATAATAGAAGAAAATAAAAAGTAATTCTATTAAAAAAATAATTGATCAATCTCAAACCAGAAGAGAAGATAGGTATTATAATCTGTTCTAATACTTATTCTTTTTCTTTAATTAATTAATTAATGACATCATAACACAATGACTATGATGTGAAAATATTATGAACATAAAAGAGACAAGTATAGAAAAGATCAAGTGATGATCTAAGGTTGATCACATGCTAATCAGGCAACTGTCATGTATAAGAGAATATATGGGTGTAATGACAAGCTAGTTAGGATGACTATCTTATCACACTCAACATTTATAAGAGAATGAAGAGAACTCAATGGAGTTTTTCTGTAGATTGTTCTACCTACTTATACACAATTGTTATTTGTCTATATGTATACTTAAATAACTTTCTGCAATTCGTCTAGAAGATTCTATCATGTGATCTGTCATGTAACCAGATCATGTAATCTTATCTTATCTAATCTTCATCTTTTGTTCTATTTTAGAACCCTTTATCTAATCCATCAAAAAAGAGTTTCTATTCTTCCCATTCCTCTAATTGTACAATCTTTGAACTGGACTGGTTTATGACAATGGGCAGAAGCTATTTAATGTAGGGAATTACTCAGAACTTGATAGATAGTAACATATAAATACTGTAGTTGTTCTTAGAATAGATTAGCCATAGCCACATGTACACATATAAATAGCTAGTCAATTTATAGAGAGACTCTGTTGAGTTTTTCTTGTCTTAATCTCTATAACCCTAAAGAGGGATCAGGGATTGTCCTGCTAATCCTGACAATAGGATAAAATAGATCAAATTCATCATTGATTACTTCAAGTCTTTTGTTGATGTCTTTGATAGGGCTTTTAAGTTTTAACTGTTGTTTATCTAAGAGGTTAGCCATTGAGAATCTGCAAGGATGTTGATTCTTGACATGTTGAGGGTTTAAAAAGAAGTTGATAGTGTATGAAGGAAGAATTGTTGTATAGCAAAGATAATGGCAACCATTGAGTTTTCTGAGGTAAAAAGCAATAGAAATGAGGTCAGTGATGGCTTCAACTTCTTTTAATGGTAATATGCAAAAAACTCCTGTAATCTACAAAGTAGTTCTGCATTGTATTTTCTTTAGTTATATTAGATTTTTTACAGTAGGAGCACCTTTGAAAAACTAGTGTTAGAATCTATATAGTACAATTAGTAAGATACATGTTTTGTATAGAAGATGTTTTTAAATGGGAAGAATATCCCTTGATAAGTTGTTTAGCATTTTCATGGTGTTTAAGGTTAAGAGGTATTTAGTGGTATAGTGATGGATATAGTGACAGAACATGAGTTTTTGGTCTAAGAAAAATCCTAAGTATTGCTAAATGGGTTTGAAGTTAAGTATAGAGCTTCTCACTAATGCATGTATAAGGTGAGTGAGATATAAGCCTGCATTAATAGTTAATCACTGTCTAATACCATCTAATTGATTAGAATCTAGAAAACCATTTGCTGTTATATAGAACTGTAGATAATTGTTGATAATCTTCTCAATAAGTTTACCAGTGGTGTTTAGCAGAACTATTGGACAAAAAAAATAGTAGTGAATATTTGGGTCCCAGTCACTATCTCTGATATTGAAGTCATTTGTCATGACTATTGTGTTTTCAATATTCCTGATGTTATCATATTGATTGCTATCAAAGTATATGTTGATGATGAAGTTGATATCTTGTTCATTGTGAAAGTTGAGGATATTGATATCATGGTGGTGTACTATATCTTTTCTGAGAGAGAATTTTATTTTTGAAAGTTATTTGTTGATGTAAATTAGAACTCTTGGATAGTTTTTGAAGAAGCCATTGCTTTGAATGAATAGTGATTATTTAGGGTAGTTTGGAGTACCATAAAAGAGATTGTCTTTCAGGCTGGTATAGCTTAGAATATGACAAATGAGAAATTCAGGAGGTTCTTAAATAAAAATTATATCAGATAAGTTTTTTTGAGTTTCTAAAATGATATCAGTAAGGATTTTATTTTTTCTAATGCTTTGGGAAAAAATACAAAGGTTATACTTAATCATAAGTTAGTATTGTCTACAATTAGATAAATTGAATTAGCTTTGATTTCTCAAGCTTTTTAGACTTTTTTAAAGTACCATTTATGGTTAACCTATGTTTCTAAAAGAAATATTTGTTGTTATCTACTATATGTTTGCCTTTATAGTTAACATACTTGAACATATAAGGACAAAGTTTGTTTTGTTTGGTTTCAAGTTTAGGAGGGTTTATTTTAAAGTTAGCTTTGCAGTACTTTCTATGATGTTCAAGCTTATAGAGCCTTTTGTTTTTTTAATACTTTAAACTATGAGTTTTACATGAGAAAATAAAATGATCCTACTTTTAGTAGTTATAACATTGAGGGATGCCAGGATTCATATTGGTGCCTTTTATGGTAGTGATGTATTTACCAAAGTTAAATAAGTAGTTTTGTTTTTGCTTTATTTTAAAAGTTCTATATATTGATTCAAACTATGACCATATTTGATTTGGAGGAAGTTTTGATGACATATGGTTTAGATGCTAGGGTAATATTCTCAAATAGGTCTGTGTTCTTAATGAAGTTAATAATATCATCACTAATGAGAGAGTTACTACTAAGTTAAATATAGGGATTGTAGAAGGCAAAAAGTAAATATATTATTATAACCTATGCCCTCGATGGTGTACTTTTTAATTGTTATGAGATTGTTAGAAACTAGGACATTGTTGGTAATAATAAATATGTCATTCATAGTAGGTTGGATGAACTCTGTATGCAAAGTAGACTTGATACCTTTGAAGAGACTATTAATGAAGCTGATATGTTGTTCAGCATTATTCATGATTGAAACAGAGTATTAGTTGGAGAGGAGAATGATAGCTTGTTTTCTAGATAGACCTTTAGTAGTGATTTGGATTTTCTTATCTTTGTTCATTAGTTTGTTGAACACAGCATTGTGAATTTTAATGATTTTTTTGTTGGGGAGAGCAGGGAAAGTATCTCTTAATTTAAGAATATTCATAGCTGAAGCTATAATTTGAGCAAAGGATTTATTAGTAAGGTTTTTCTTTTTTTGTTTTTTAGTTTGTTGCTTCTTTGCTTCTTTTAGTTGTTCATAGAAAAGTCATGCTGGAATAAGTGGGAATGTTCTAGTAATGGGGTTTCTTCTGGTAGCCTGTTGATGGGGCAAGGTTTCAAAAGGATTGACAAATTGAAACTTGATATCATAAACTAGCCTAGTCCTATGATTAGAGAGATGGAAAAAATAGAAACTCTTTTCTGATGGATTAGACAAGGAATACTAAAAATAGAATGAGAGATAAGATCAGATAAGATAGGAATCACATGACCTAGTTATATAATGAAACTTTTTAGAAGGATCATGAGAAATTACTTAAGTATACATATAAATAAATAGTATTTGTATATAAATAGATAGAGCAATTCACAGAAGAACTCCATCAAGTTTTCTTTGTTCTCTTATAAATGTTGAGTGTGATAAGACAGTCGTCTTAACTAGGCTTGTCATTACACTTAATCTTGTTTTGAAGAGGTGTTTTGTTAGTTATGTTTAATTTGTTCCAACCAGATTTATATAAGGCTAAGATGAAGGTGATAGTGGTTTTGCCAAAAGAGTCAATTTGAGAGATTTTGTTGCTGTTGTAGTCTGAAATATTCCTTTGTCTAAGGAATTTCGCTATGTATAGTAAGAACATAAGATATTGCAGGCATCACTTTAAAGAAATTTATTGATACTGAAAAAGAAGATAGGTCCAAAGTAACTATCTAATAGATTTGGATCAGCTGGGACATTAGTATTATAAGGGACATATCAAATTAAAAGCAGTTGACATAATAGTTGGGAGGAATTTGTTATAAATACATAACATATATTCATTTCTAGTATACCTATTTATCTCTCACTAAAACAATAAAACATAGAACAATAAATCTACAATCAAAAACTATCATTGTCATTCTCTTCAATAATATTTATAGCTTTCTTTTTATGAGACACTGGTACAGTATTAACATAATTAATTTGGTAATAGTTCTTCTTTCCATATTTGAAGTAAGTAATCTCAAAAACAGAGCAGTGAGGATGATGGGCAGCAAAAACAACTTGAGTGACTAAAAGGGCTTTGTTATTGAGCTTCAGAATGTTATCTTCTTCTTTAATAGTATGTAATTCTTTATTGAACATACGTGAAATTATATTATCAAGTGTAAGATCATAGACAGGAGTGGCTGAAAAGTGGTATTTCAAATATCAGCAATCCATTGAGAGATTGATTGATCTTTCTTTTTCTTCATTGTCAGGAACTTTTAATGTAGGGCAAGTTGAATAACAAAATTTTAGACACAGTGGACACATTTAAGTTCAGTCCAAATTTTGACAGTGGTTTCAACAGTCATATAGGCAAGTTGATTAGTTTCAACAGCAAGAATTATTTCAGCATAGGCCTTAGTATTTTTGCAAATCCAAGCTTTACCAGCAGCAAAGTTTGGTCTAGTAGTTGGCATAGGCAACTTTCTAGTAGCAACTTCAGTAAGTCTTTTTGTGTGAGTATGGTATGTATAAGCACAGCCCATATCTCATAGTTTTTGTTATTGAGTTTTACATGGGAATTTTTATCAGATAGTATAGTAGTTTGGAAACAACAATAGTAGATTCAGCAATAACAATAGGCAGTATTTAGTAACTGTAGACGCAAATATAATGATGATGATGACAACAAGTGAATTCAGTCTTGCTGAAGACAACAACATTTAGAATAATACAAGTAGAGCCTATTTTATGACTGGCCGAGTTTGTGCGTTTGTATTGAATTAAAGGCAGTCGACACAATAGTGGAGGGAAATTTATTGCAAATGTACAAGGTATATTTATTTCTGGTATATTTATTTATCTCTAACTAGAACAATAAAATATAAAACAATAAAAATAGCCTAATACTAATTTATTATATTGTTTAATATTCCAACAGGATAACTATCAGGGGATTAGGTTCTGTAAAAGAGTTAGGTTGCAATGAGGCATTAAGTACTGCCTCATTGTAAACATATGTGTGTTATGGCATTTTGATAAGAGAGCACAGGTGAGGACCAGTTAATTTAGGGTTGAATATTTTGATGTCTATTCTGTTGTTAGTAGTCATTCTTTCCACATAATCTATTTTGGAAGAGGGAAAGGAATTTATAGGTGAGAGGGAGGGACTATGTGTTTCTCCTGTACTATTTCATGATAATAACTAGCTACACTATATATTAACAGTGGTGTTGGTGTCATATTTCAGAAATCCTTTCTCAGATTTTGTATATATACTACATAGTTACAGTGTAGTTCTCCAGTTTGTAAATTAACGTTACTTGTGTTTATTCTCTTCTGATATATCTCCTTTTCAACTCATACTCCAACAATTCTATTACTCTGAAGTTAGTAACTAACATAGCAACAGAAGATCAGGGTACAACATACAAGTTGAAGCTAAGGTCGTTCCTTTTGTTGTCACTAAATATAATCTTCAGACATTACTTGATAATACTTCAGATTTTACATTCTCTTTTATTTCTTTGGTAGTATACTTGTAATTGAGTTCTTTGGACCTCAGAGTAATTATATTATTATTTCTTTTTTTTTCTTTATTAACATCACTCTGTTACTTCCAACACTATTCCATGACAGTTGGAAGGTCTTTTAGGGTTGGGAGTGTTTATATATGGGCTTATTTGAGAGTTCACAAAACTAGAATTTAACTAAATTTAGATGCTACCATTTTGAGATGGTGGTATGAGTTAAAGGAGTGTGTTCAGACAAAGGAGAATTAATAATTAAATGATAAAAGAAATAAATAATTATTAATTCTGGTGTCTGGAATGTGTATATGACAAATAGCCAGAATAATCAATTGGTTTTTGTTTGGTTTCAAGATACTACCTATTTTTGAATAGTGCTGAAATTACCTTCAGTTCCTTGGATTTTTGGGTGATCTGCAATATTTGCTTGTGTTTCATATACTGTGATGACAGGATTATTCTTTTTCTAGAAGAGCATTGTCAGCTCACTCTATGCAATCAGTGAGGTTGAACATGCCTCTGTCCAATGTCCAAAAAATCCCAAGTAGTAGATTCGAATGGTCTCTGCTCCACAACCCTCAGGGAAAAATAGAGTAAGAGAGGAAACATTAGAGAATTTTACGGTCCTTTGACAGCATATTTGATGGTATTCCTCTGATGAATCTGCTAGTTGACTTACTTTACTGTATATTCTCCAATTTCCTTTCCCTCCGCTATTTCAAGTTCTTGAGTCGGTTTTTTATGCTCAATGTCATTGAAATCTATGTCTTCTTCGTTGGCGAACTGATTAAAATCTGAGAATGCGAGTAGCGCTTGGTCGAGATATACTTACAAGATGCACCTTTTTAGGTGTTTGGTCACCCGGACCGGTTTTCAATAGCACAGAACGCAGCCTGACGGAGCCCGTGAAAGGCACTTTTATGATCCTATAGTTGAATATCAGTCTTCCATGTTTAATCTCAAAGGGATTGCAAGATCCACATCTGATCATCGGTATCTGATTCCAGGAACTGGCAGTACATAAGCGACTTTACCTGGAAACGAAAGCATATCTGTGCACCTGGATTTCATCTAGACGCTTGTCCCAAGGTTTTATGATGACTTCACCAGGTTGAATTGCATTCAAAGCCACAACATTGGAACGGTCAATGTGAGTGTAGAGATTATCTTGAGGGCCGAGATCTGTGGCATCGTGGTCGTGGTCGTGGTCGTGGTC
>Ga0154005_100258_pt1 | contig 26494 bp, 36 predicted proteins | sample TSFL089MetaG_FD_104698 | JGI IMG/M metagenome (GOLD analysis project Ga0154005, IMG submission 104698) | Attine ant fungus gardens microbial communities from Florida, USA - TSFL089 MetaG | ecosystem: Host-associated > Fungi > Mycelium > Unclassified | place: USA: Florida, Lake Talquin State...
CTCGTAAGTCCATAGCATCGGAGATCGAGTGAGGCTGCAATAGCAGTCTGGAATAGACAAGATTAGTCCAAACGAAATCGCTTGGCAAAAATGCTGGACTAGGACTGCCAGTGCTGAGCTTTTGAGTCCATGGCATAGGGTTCGAATAGGGAAGACAAAAACAGACACTCACAACACCATAGACGACGGCATGCTCACCAAACAGGATGACTTTCCCAGGAGAACTAATCAGCCATTCCCGTTCATTGTGGCCAACATCACCTTCGGTCGTTAATTGTTGAGTTGCTTGGGAAATAGGATGTATTCCCTCGGGTTCGACGACTCGTACATATCTATTCTGAACTTGATTGAATTCGATCGCTCCAGCACTAAGCAATGCATGTTCCAAATCTTCTAACAGATCACGAGGATCTTCTATCCCAACGCACAACCGGATGAGGTCCTCCGGAAGCCCACGAGCAGCCCGTGTAGCTGCATCGATCGAGGCGTGCCTGGTGATTACCACCACCCCATCATCAATGACTTCTATGAACCTGAGTGCAGTGGGCTACTCACGACATGACACAAGGCATACTAATTAGGCTGTTGACGCAGCCAAAACTGACGCTGATTCCCCAAAGGCGTGTACCGGCAACGATATTTTCGCTGAGTGATTTGCTCCCAGTTTCAAAGCTCAGCACTGCACCATTTCCGTCTGCGATCCGTGCGTGGATTTCTCTTCCAGGGTGTCCATCAAGACCAGGATAATTGACATAAAACCCGAGCGAGTGGAGATATTTGGCGACGAGAGATGAAGTGGTTTGTTGGCGATCCATGCGAAGTGCAAGCGTCTTGATGCCACGGAGGAGTAAGAAAGAATCGATAGGCGAGAGTCCATTTCCGACTGCATTGATTGTGAATGCGATTTGCTAGTTTTGACAACATTAGCGAGAGCTCACATTCCGACGTAACAAAGTCACCTTCGCAATATCATCTCTGTTGCAAGTTACGACGCCAGCCATGAGGTCATGATGTCCGCTGAGATATTTCGTAGCACTATCATACACAATATCTGCCCCGTGTTCTAACGGCCTTTGTAGGTATGGGCTCATCATAGTATTGTCCACGACGACAATTGCATTGGGCGCCCGTTCCTTGACATCTTTACTAATAGCAGCGAGATCAACAATTTTGAGCAAAGGATTAGTTGGACTCTCCAGGAGGACCAAAGCAGTTTTTGTCGGGTGTATAAGAGGGTGAAGCGACGCAGGATCAGTAGTATCGACATGATGGACCATCACACCAACATGGGTTTTGATGTATGCTAGCAAGCGGTTGGTGCCGCCATACAGGTCATCACCAGCGATGATTTCATCTCCAGGCTTGAGTAGCCGCAATATAACATCAAGAGCAGCCATTCCAGAAGATAAAGCAAATGCATGAGTGGCGGAAGAGATTTTTGCGACATGATGCTCTAAATAAATGACAAATCAAGACATGCCAGTTATCCACATCTAATCATATCAACTTCGACCAGATATGCTCACCAAGATGACTCCTTGTTGGATTTCCGCTCCTGGTATAGTCGTATTCTCCAGACACACCTTTGAAGGTAGCAGTCTGGTATATTGGTACGGAAGAACTCCCATACTGGTCTTTAATACTTGGGTTTTCAACGGTAGCACATAGGGTGGAAAAGCGGTAAGGTTTTCGGGGATGGAGAGGCGAATCTGGCTCTGGAGTTGGCAAGTCGTAGTAGGCTGTTGAGAGTTTCTGCGGCTGGGACTTTGCCGCCATTCCTGAACGGTGCAAGTTAGAGTTATCGAAAAGTGCAGATTGATGAATGAGCAACAGACTCAAAGATATCCTGGGAGAAAAGTCGAATAGCTGATATGAGCAAATATGGCAAGGAGCGATGGCGTGCTCGTCCCATCAATCTTGTATAATGCCTCCAAAGCAAAGGAGACAACAACGTAAGACTACTGTATTGACTGCATCTCTGGTAACCTTCTCTGCAGTTTCTCGTCAGGTAAATGCAGCGAACCAAACCTTGACACCAGATGTCATAGCAAAACGGACCAAACGACACTTGGATGAATTGGAGGTAATAGTATCGTTCATCTTGTTGATCCGGGTGTGTATTGACATGCTATTTGAGAGGTCCAACTATTCCGAAATCAATGTTGCGTCCATTTCTGATGATGAAGAAGGTGAAGGTGGAGTTAAGCATGGACGGGCCAGGCAGACCATTTCTGACAAACGGACAAACCTCAAAATGCCTGGTAATTCACCCGCTGCATGCAGAAAAAAATCAACAATGAACGTTCGCACTGCTCTCCTGTACAAAAAGAATTTGAGCACTCTCATTGATGAATCCGTAGGTCCAGATGCATGGAGTTCCAACGATCTAACCTTACCACTCCAGGGTATTGCTTCTCTTCCCGCCAAAACTCCGAGTTACTTGACCGCAGCAGCTCCTCCGTCACTCTATCCACCACGTAAATTTTGCTCCGTCTGTAGTTATTGGGGCAACTACAGGTGCAAGCGGTGTACCATGCTTTATTGTGACCTGAACTGCGAAAAGATCCACCTAGAAACACGCTGTGAGAGGCGCGCGGTGTAGCGGCTTTTCCAATCACATCCAAAGAAACATGGACTTCTGTTCAACTTCCCATGGTCCTCATAACGTCCTCCTCTCTAATATGAATGCCTACACCATCCCTAATCAATGTATCCGACTGGGGTGCTTGGGTTGTTCTCTTCTACCCTTCACACACAATTAGACCAGTCATCCGTATACGAGCATTCTTGAGCAACATGACATCATTGTTCCACCTCAATTTGAAGTCCGTTCACAAGTGTTATGTGCGAGGAGGGTTGGTCTGGTCACAAGATATGGAGGGCTAGGGGGAGGATCAAGACATTGACAGAAGCATATCTTGGACACTGGTATCTGTCATTTAGTATACAATTTCTTTTCTACCTAGACTACTGACTACAGTTGGGGTTTGGGAGCCATGCTTACAACATGTGTTGGGGGTGTGTAGCTACCTTTACATAGTGCTGCCATGGACTGTGATTGAGCACTATGTAATAAATTGTTGATTTTTCAAAAAAAAAAGTAACTGCTTACTAGTTTTCCTGGAGCTTCAACAGGCTTCCTTGCAGTGTCTTCACTTAAAATGGATAGATGGTTACATTTCTCCCTCAGCCATACACATAGTGTTGTGTTGTCTGAGGTAAGAGAACATGAGTATAATCATGGATTTATAACTCATGGAGGTGTTGTAGATATTCATTGACTTATAATACCATTGGAACTATTTCATCAGAAGCTGATAGGCCATTGATAAGGAGCTAATCAAGACAGACAAATGGTACCAATGAGTATAAGAGTCTCCTAGTGTTAAGAGAGTTTGAGGAAGTTGAGCACATAACAACCAAGGTTGTGATGCAAGAGTATTGCATTGATGAAACAGAGGAGCATCAGCTGGGAGAGGAGTTTGTTTGAGTAAATGATAAAATCAGAAGGGGAAGTTGCTAAGTGTAAAAGGAAATAAAATGTCTGAGATGATAGGTTTGGTGATGGCCAGGGGTGACTTCGAAGCTTTTTGTGTTGGGTGTTTCCTCGTTACGCTTGCGCTTTCCCTATACTCTGTATCTTGGCTTTGAAGGCACCTTATATTGCTTCATGGCCAGGATGCCGTGGTTTTTACTCCTTACGGTCATTGTTACATTAGCTCGTACACTCGGTGTTCAGGCTGGATCCGGAAATTTTGTATCCATACCACTCGAGAAAGTGAATCACCAACCCCCTTCGTTCATTCCCTCAGCTGCGGTGAGTGAGACAATAGCTCTAAATCAAACCATGAACTTGAGTCGGAATCCAGCTCCACCAGCAGCACATAAACCTAGGGATATGTAGGCTAGCACGCATGAAGGGAGAAACCAGTCCTTCCGATTCCGTCCTTTGGAATAGAATAATCGATCGATTGGTTGGTCTGTCCGAGAGTTCCGAACTCATGCGTGAAGTGGATCGCGCTGGCATTACCGTGGAGACTAAACCAGGAAAGAGATTCAAAAATTTGGGGACCTTGCGACACCGGCACGTTCCCCGAGACAATGGAAAACACAATTCAATGTTCTTAAATAGCATCGGTTTGACCATTCAGTAAGTTTCTGTTCATCACCTCGTCTCTCAGATTTTGACCAGAAGGGATCAGGTCAAATGATAGCGGCTGTACGTATACCAACACGCGTTCCGAGATGGTTTTATTAACCGTGAACTTGATAGACATAGCCAAGTTGGCGATTGGTACACCTCCTCGGACCTTCTCCCTTTTGATGGATTCTGGCTCTGCAGACTTCTGGGTTGGTGGTGAGGGGTGCAAAGGCAAGGATGGAAATGGCTGTGTAGAATGACGTTCTACTCGAACATGTAATCAAAATTGACGATGTTTCTAGGGAAATCATACGTTCCTGGGCAATAGTACCAGCTCAACATTCAAAGATCTCCATAAGGCCTGGTCTATCAACTATAACACCGGTACTGTCTCCGGAACACTTGTCCAAGATGACATCGAAGTGTCGAACCTACATCTCAAGGGTTTCAATTTTGGTGTTGCCCGCAGTGAGAGTTCTGAGTTCACTGGGTAATTGCTTCCTCGTTGCTGCTTGTCAGACTCATAGATCCAAATTCAGTGACGAGATTCTATTCGACGGTTTGGCTGGTGTCGCCAAATCTGTAAGCCAGTTTCTCCCCGCTGAAATCCCCCTGACATGCGTTAGATCGCCTCTAGACAGGAGACAGTTACCCTAGTTGAGGCTCTGAATCAGACTGGGGCGATCGAAAATGCCATTGTGTCGTTCAAAATTCCCCGGGCGGCGGACAACAAACATGACGGTGAAATGACTTTAGGAGGTATGGATCCCGCGCGATATGAGACCGGATCTACAGTTGTTGTCAAGAACATCAATAAACTTGGGTTTTGGGAAGTTCCCATCAGCCAAGTGAAGATTGATGGCAATTCCACTGGTTGGACTAATCGCACCGGTGTCTTAGATACAGGAACTGTGCGTACATTCTTGCTGCATCTAATCAATCACTGATACCTTCCTTTGTGATTGTTTGAGATCTATAGGCCCTCTTAGTAGCACCTCAGAGGGTGAGTAGCCTATCGAATCATGATTATCCAGCTCTTGTGCTGAACGGAATCAGGATGTTGATACCATGCATTCTCAAGTCCCTGGGGCCAAGAAAATTGACGGAAGCTGGACTGTACCCTGCAAGACCAACGCATCTATCTCTCTTACTTTTGGCAGCATCGATTTTGCCATTGATCCTCGAGATCTAGCCTTCATCCCCCTGTATGATGACGAGCCCAATGGCGATTGTTGGTCTGGAATTAGTATTGGTACAGTTGGGCCGTTCAACCTGCCGACGACATGGTTGGTATGTTGATACTACCTTAAGCTGCCTGGGGCCTGTCACTGACATGCCGCTCGTCCCTTTCAAGCTTGGTGATATGTTCTTGAAGAACGTTTATCATAGTCTGAATGCTGATAAAGGCAAAGATGAGATCACCTTTGCCAAACTCAAGTGATAGAGCGCTGAATCTGAGACGTCAATTAGTATCTACTTCATCTTGTTGCTTACTTTATTTTTCTTGGGTTTTTGAATGCTTTATTTATTCGCATTATTTAACTCAGCATTTCCTCAACAGGAGGCAGTAAGTGAACCGAACGAACCTCGTTCGTTCCTGACATAATGAATTCTGGACCCAAATCCATTCGGTTCGTTCCGGCGGCCACCCATGATTGTGGTCCCGAGTTCACAAAACGACAGTACGACAAGGACAGTTTGTCGTTCTCTTGTGCGTGCCTGAGGTGTTGCAGCCTGTATGCTATGCATGCGATTGGTGATGTGATATCAGTGCCCTGGCCTCATGTACGTCTTCTTTCCTAGACGTGTTTGGTTGCCTGCTATAGAAAAAAAATCGACTACATCATCCCTGATTTACGGCTCCAAGCACGACTAAGCTGTATGTAAGATTACCATCCAAACGACGTCCAAAAGCTCCACTCCATTAATCAGCTAGCGAGGGGAAAGGGGATCAACTACGTGGAACGATGAGATATTATTATTATCGGATGATTTAGTCAGGCCCTATGACTGTCACCAATAGAAAAAAAACCATGTCAAAAATGGCTATGAGTTGTTCAAAGTCGACACGATTCCGACCCATGTCCATGTCTGTTTATTGAAAAAAAGGAACAAAAACACGACTGCGCACAATCGCATTGGTTTTTTTTTTACGATCCCAAGAACGGTTACTCCAAAAACGTTGATGAATTTAACCTAAAGTGGCATTGATCTTTTTTTATCTTACGTACAATCAACTCAAGGTCCAAATCTTTTATACCAAGAAGAAAAAGAAAAAATCCCGCTCGAGAACAGATGATCAAGAACCGTCAAACTATGGTTCCTTCCCGTTCCGTTGTTCGTTTGTCCGTTGCCATTTAAAAACCCTTCTCTCTCCCTTTACTTCCTAACCCGGAAGCGAACAATAGAAAAAACTTATCTAGACCTATCCATCCTGTCCGGTCAACGCAAACTAAATTAGTGAACAAAAAACGAACGGAAAAATGGTCATTCTTTATATACACTAACTATCCTTGAGAAAAATATGATCCAAAAGGAACTGCCTACCCACATTCATATTCAGACTCTTGTTTTTCTCTCTTTTAGACTGCCTTCCTTGACCAGGACAAAAAAAATCGAGACAAAGATAAATTTCCATCTGAAAGCTATCGCCCTAACCAACAAAAAAATTCAAAACAAGAAAAAACAAATGAATGAGGTTGTTATACTACGGAGAATCGGTATGGTTAAAAGAAAGAAAACAAGACAGAGTGGGGGAAGAAAAGTGGTTGGTTTTTGAGATCATATACATTTATAAGACAAGACAAAAGATGGACTAGACATGGCAGTATAAAAGAAAAAAGACAGTGAGAAGAGAATGTGTACACAACTTTGCGTTATCTTTGAACGAACAAAAAAGCCTTGTGAGTGTACGTAACTACTTACAGGGAACCGACTAATGAAACAACATACGCTTCAGCAGCTTTCGTGGGTAATGGAGAGATCAGATGATGTCGGAAAATTGTTCGAGAGAGTTGCGGAACGTCGGTGGATAGACAGAGAAGCTTGGAATTACACCGTGATAAACGAAGCGATGTTTTTGGGGTGTGGAAAAAAAGGGATGTGGCCACGTGTCGATTGAGCCGAATGGTGCAATGGAAGGGAGGAGATGCACATGACAGCGATCGGACTATCATCATCGCTGAATCGAAAAGCAGCGAGGAAGCATAGCAGGACATTGCAGGTGGGAGAAGAAAACATACAAAAGATGAGTATGACGCGAAGAGTGACGAAGGTAGTAGAGTGGGCAATAAAAAGATCAAAGGAGGAATGAATGAATGAAGCACTTGCTCCTGGAGCGAACCCAAAAAAACAGAAACCAAACCAAACCAATACATCAATTAGAAGAGACACGACCACAACAGGATTTTATATCTCCTGCGGAATCGTCAACGAAAAGTAAGGGTGATTCAAAGCCTCCCTAACGGTACTCCTCTGTGTCGGATCAAAAGCCAGCAACCGCCTAACCAGGTCTAGAAACTGTCGATTGATGTTATCTATCGGGGGAACAACCTCCTCCAAAGGACGTGTATTCCTCACATCTCTCTTACTCTGTCTCGTCGCTTTCGGTTTGGGCCAACCTAGTTGCCCCTCTTTGTTGAAAAACTCAGGTTTGGATCGTTGACCCATGTGCGCGAATCGTTCAGGCATTCTGCCCATCACCATTTCCATCATGGCAAGATGTTCAAGGTTGTCGTGAGTTTGGTAGAGTGCAACACCAGTGTAGAATTCGACAAGAATACAACCAAGGGAGTAGGCGTCGCAGGGGAATGACCAGCCAAGACCTGTTTCAATCTATGAATAGTTGACAAACCATGATCAAGATGTGACGAACCTAGAATGATCTCGGGCGCACGATAGTGACGTGTTGATACGACGGTGGAATGGTATTCTGACTCAAACGTCGCAGAACCAAAGTCTATTAGCCGAATATCAGTGGAATGAAGGATACGCTTTAATTTGGGGACATTGCGCTACACACAACAGATGAGTATGTGGAGAGATGGCATTATATGGGTACACTTGCCTTATGAGATGACAAGACGTGAACAGCTTTGTAATCATTATGCACTAGAAGGATATTTTCCGGTTTCAGATCGGTGTGGATAAGACGTAGGTCGTGAAGGACTGCGGATGCGATGTAGATCATTCAAGGTAGTTGACATCGCAAAGAGAGACGTACAAGCAACACTGCCGAGAAGCTGTCTCGCAAAATCTTGGATGTGATGTCGGGGGAACGGAGCAAATTCGTTTTCTTTGAGAAAGTCGTATACACACATTCCCAAGAGCTCGGACACGAGGCATATGTGGTTTCGATGATCGAACCAATGCAGGAGGTGAATACATTTGCTAGCGGATGACAAATGAGCACTTGGGGTAGATTGGGTGAAATTTTTTTTACTTTCGATTCAAAGGATCGCGCTCTTTGAGTTTCTGGAGGACACGGATTTCTATCCGACTGGCATCACGGTATTTGGGTATCGCTCGGATGATCTTGATAGCGACCCTTTGGTTGTTCTGTGTGTCGATGGCTTCAACCACCTTGCCAAAGGTCCCCTGACCAAGCAGGCGCACGGTGCGATCTAAATCAAGCCAGTAAGGCATCGACAAATGATTAGGAGAAAAAATACTGACAACGACGATATATTAAGTCATCAGGAACGATAATATAATGTCCCTCCTTGTCATCGCAAGATGAATTAGTTTTAGATGGCTGAAGCAAGGTAAGAGGAGAGGAGAGGACCAATGGCAACAGGACAACTCACATCGTCTTGTACAGCACCGTTTCTATAATCAACAGCGGACTTGGTGGGAGCAGAAGCCGGCACATGGAGGGAGCTGCGCACAGGCTTCTTAGCGGGAGGCGCACGGACCTCCTCCTGGGGCTCCCGCTTACGCTTCTTTGGAATGGGAGCTATGATGGAAGAAGAGCCGGAAGACAGAGCCTGTGCTTCGGCAGCAGCACGAGCACGAGTGCGTATGGGAGCAGAGAAGAGAGGGGGGTGGTACGAAGTAGAATAGTTGGGATTGTGGGTTGTGGTTGGTGAAATTGTCTGCGGGGGCGGAGTATCCTCGATGACGATGACATCACGAAGACGACCGTCCTGGTCGAACTCCTTGACCTCTGAGAATTGGACTGAGTATCTGGTTGCGCGCTTGCGCTTGAGCATGCCAGTGGAGGCCGTGGGCTTGTTGCTGGGGCCCGGTGCAGCCATGCTGGTAGAAACCTGGACCTGACCGTTGACGGGGACATTGAGAGATTGGCGAGGATATGGAGGGACAGGCTGGGGAGGGAGAGTGGGATGGACCACAGCCGACATGGCCTGCAGCTTGGTGATGAAGGATGAGAGGAGAAGTGAGAGAATCGTGGTTGCTGGGCCAAATACATCCTCGACTCTCGAGATGCCTCCCTGTGTGCCGCTGTTTGGCTCGAGCCACCCAGTTTGCCAGGTCACATGTCCTCGAGCCAGGTCACATGCTCCCGAGCCAGGTCACATGTTCCAGCTGAGCCAGCGGCCAAGCACGGCCATACAGCGTCTGCAGGCTACTGTCGTCGCCATGCCCGGCCTTGCCTTCCCAACACTCACTCCAGACGATCCAGAGGCCATTCTCTCCCCTGCAACAACTGCAGCTACAAACGACGACATCCCCATCGACCCTGCGCTCAATGGCCCTCTAGTTCAGGTGCGTTCTTATTTTCTGCCCAGACTTGTGTGTCTGTGTCAATCCCTCGTGTAGGTGCTACAGCCAGGACCACAACAAGACCACCAGCCCGTGCAACAACAGCCCCAAAATGATTGGTCTCACCCAAGACTCCCAGAAGGGGATCCTTTCGCACCCCAGAACACGATTCCATTTTTGTCTGCTATCATAGCCGAACAACCTCCACCACCACATTCGCTCAAAGGACCGAGAAGAAAGCGCCGGAGATGCAGTCACTGTAAAGGCACAGAGGCAAAGAACAAATTGGGTGAACCAGAGACCATGGCTACCTGTCATGAATGTGGTCGGAGCGGTATGTTATTTTGCGCGTTTACAGAACAATTCACTAATTATGACCAGGCCATCCAAGTTGTATGCAGCTGTCCAAAATTGGCGACATGATTCTTTCATACCAGTGGAAGTGTGTTGAATGCAAAAACTGTGAACTCTGTGGTGAAAAAGGCGATGATGTGAGTGGATTCGCCTCTTATCATAGACAAGTCCTCATCTGCGGATGCACATAGTCAAGGATTCTCTTCTGCGACCGGTGTGATCGCGGTAAGCACATGACATTTTCTCTCAAAGCTGTTCTCAAGTTTTATCTCAGGGTGGCATTGTTACTGTATGGTACCTCCCATCCACGAGTTACCAGAGGGCGAATGGTATTGTCCACTGTGTACGGATATGGTACAAGCAGAAATCATTGTTCCCGTCCCTCTTGAGATGGTGGTTGATGAAGACCCACAACAGCGTGAGGGCTCACCAACAGCTCTGACACCTAGGTTGAAAGGGAGACCAAAGAAACAAGTGTTGATTCTAGAAGAAGAGGAGGAGGAGGAGGAAGAGGAAGAAGTCCAGGTCGAGGTGCAGGTTGAAGACTCGGCCGCCCTAACTTATGGTCCCACCAGAGGGCGGCCGCGTGGATCGGACAGGAAAAGAGCAGGGAAACAGCGCCCTGTAGAGGAAGAGGAAGAGGAAGAGATAGAGGGCACACCAAGGGGACCACCACAATCGAGGAAACGCAAGCGTGGGCGGAAATTAGCGTCGAGTTCGCCGGGTGCCATTCCACGAGTGCGACTGCGGCTGCCAACGACGACGAGACAAGGAAAGGAGAGGGACGAACAGGAAGAGAGTGTCGGGATGTTTGATGGAATATTGGCAGAGGTGGACCGAGATACAAGCAGGACGACAGTGACGAACCTGGACAAGGAGATGTTTGAACGGAGTCGGGTTGAAGCGGAGAAGAAAGTGGCATTGGCAGCAGCTGGAACGAGCATGATGACGAATTGGGAAGGAGGATATAGACCAACGCGATCGTCGACAGTTCAGCAAATACAACACGAGGTGGAAACGATGTCACCTGGGTCCTTGACAAGTGGAGGACGAGCGATGGCTCGGAATGATACCGAGACGCTTCGAATCAAGACGATACGGTTTGGACCGTATGACATCAAGACGTGGTATGACGCGCCGTTTCCGGAGGAGTACGGGAGCATACCGGATGGACGGCTGTGGATCTGCGAATTTTGCTTGAAGTATATGAAGAGCCGGTTTCAGGGAACACGGCACCGGTTAAAGTGCAAAGTGAGGCATCCACCTGGAGATGAGATTTACCGAGACGGGGTAATTTCTATATTTGAGGTGGATGGACGGAAGAACAAGGTGAGTGGTGTGTGCGTGTGTGGAGACAGGAGGCTGAAAGGCAGGCAGATCTACTGCCAAAATCTGTGTCTGCTGTCCAAGATGTTTCTGGACCACAAGTCGCTGTTTTACGACGTGGAGCCGTTTCTGTTCTATGTGATGACAGAGGTGGACGAGAGAGGAGCGCGATTTGTGGGATATTTCAGCAAAGAAAAGCGAAGTGTGAAGGATTACAACCTGAGCTGCATCATGACGCTTCCGGTGCGGCAGAGACAGGGCTGGGGGAACCTGCTGATTGACTTTAGTGCGTGTTGACAGCGGTGGCAGGCGATTTGCTGACTGGGAGGCAGGTTACCTGTTGTCCAAGGTGGAGCAGAGGACTGGGACGCCTGAAAAGCCGCTATCGAGGCTAGGGGCCCTTGGGTACCAGAGCTACTGGCGATTGGCAGTCATGCGATATCTAGCAGACGGGCCGGAGGAGCCGGAGCTCGAGGGTGAGTGGGAAACCGCACGTGGTGGCGTGTTGCTGACGTGAGCGGGCAGAGATCAGCGCAGGGACGGCGATGACGGTGGAGGATGTGATGGCGACGCTGAGTCAGCAGGGGATTGTGGTGGGGAAGGGGCGTCGGGTGCGGATTGAGCGGTCGGAGGCGCGGGAGTTTATGCGGCGATGGACGGACCGGGGGCATGGGGTGTTGCGGGCGGAGCAGCTGCAGTGGACGCCGTATGGACGTGGGAAAGACGCGGAGGGGCCGGGTGGCGTGGAAGGGGTTAGTCAGCAAGTTTGTATTTAGTTGGGTACAGTTTGGGTTGGAGTGAATGTGAACCAGATGGACGGGCGCAGGTGTGTTGTTTGGTTTGCGTCGGCGTGCTGAGCTAACGCAGGACTGTAGCGAGACGATGGCGTACAGCCTGCTCCACGAACGGCGAGACGATGCGGTGCGTGTTTGTCCGCTGTTTGGCCCCCTGCTCACCCCGCTCTCCAGGCCCTCGGCCACGCCCTTCTCGCCTACAGAACTCCCGACTACAGGCACCTCTCCACCTCGCCCCCCGGCCACTCCCCTCTTGCTCCCTTCGCACCTCTCCCGTCCCCCAACAAGCGCAAGCTCCAGGACCCCCTGCACCCCCCGCTCAAGCGCCGCCGCGACCACGACGACCACGATTCCTACGACCTCGATCCCGCTGCCCAGGGCGCAAAGCACTGGACTGATGACGAGAAATCAAAGCTTTTTACCTGGCTCATGGGCTCTGCCAACGACGACCACTGGAATGCTCTCCGTGCAACAAAAAACTCCTGTCTCCGCGAGGTCTGCTTTCTCCCCCTCCCTTTCCTCATTCTGACTCGCCCTCCCAGTGCGCCGTCCATGTTTTTGGCAGCAAAAAAACCTACCAGGCCCTCAAGGGTTGCTATGAACGCAACTTCAATCTCTTCAAGCAGATTTATGCTTTTGAGCAGTCCAATCCATCCAACTCATCCCTTGCTCAACTTTCAGAGACCGACCGTCTCAGAGAATACGAGCGCCGCCTGGCCACTGCTCGCAAGCAAGGTTCTGACGTTGGCAACATCACCGCCCGCACCATCGAACACTGGCACCGCAGGGGCTGGTATGATTTGTTTTATCGCCGGTAATCTTTCCCTTGACTCTCCTCTAGTCCTGTCTAATCTCCCTTTGGCTCAGATGGCACGGCGACCCAGCCACTACACGACCGAGCCAGTCACGCAACAACAGCAATAACAGCAACAACCAGGCTGGCCCATCCGATGATACCGATGCCGACGATCAGCAACCACAACAGCAACAACCACAACCACAACAGCAACAAGCATCTACAAATACCCCCAATACCACCGCTACAACCACCACTACTACTGTCGATTTCTCAGCGACAGATCCCACTATACATGGATTTACCCCTCAGTTAACTTATATCAGTCCCCAACAGACGTTGAGGGACAATCCTCTGGTATCTCCTTCACCTGCTGCCGCTCCCATCGGCCCGTCTTCCATTCATTCTGCCTTGAATGGTGTGGGCATAACAAATGGTGCTCCTTCCACTTCCCAGCGTGCTTCCCACTTGTTTGCAGGCACTCCCAGTATAACCCACTCAAATCCTCTTGCGAGTTCGTCAGGCATCCACCATCAAGTCCCTGTTTCGACGTCGTCGCCAAATGGTATAGGCACAGCAGGCTCTCATGCTCTTACCACGTCCAATTCTTCGTCGTCCCTTCCATCGTCTTCATCGTCTTCTTCCTCATCATCTGCTTCTTCTTCGACGACGGCGACGACACTGGGTTCGTCGTCGTCCTCCAATGATTCTCCTGTCGTCAATATTTCCATCACTCAAAATATGCTTTCGACCTACATCCAATTTCTTCAGGTACAAACACAAACAGGCAAGATGAAACTAGAATATCTTAGAAGAAGAGAAGAAAGAGAAGAGAAGGAAATGTTCCAGAGAAGAGAGATGGAGAGGATTAAACTTGAGAGAGAGGCTGCCGAATTTGAACATTCGAAACAGTCTGCTAATATCAAGCAAAAGGCAGATAGAGCTATTGTGAGTATTTTTGTTTCCGGCTGGTTTTTTAAAAAAGCTTGACTTTGATCAGGAGTTGCTTACTAATTCAAATGTGGATAATTCGGTTAAACATGCTGCGAGTGAGTTTTTGAAGAGGTTGTTTACGACAGACTAAAAAGCCATCGTATATATATATCATCTTTCTTTTTTGACCCTTTTGTTGTAATTTTGAATACCTCTGGTTATTATATCCCAAATGGATCATCGTTCATATTCTTCACGTCCTCGGCAGTGATATATGGTCGTTCCGGGGTGAAAATGAAGGGTGGGGCAATATATGTAAGATCATACATGCTGTTTTCTCTTTAGATTTGAAAGTCATTTCATCTTTCTATCCGTTTTCATCGTGGTTGGTCCCTAGATGGTGGTATCATGAACCGTTACATGTAACAGCAACAAATCATAGAAGAGGGATATAGTCATGAAACAGTTTCATATCGATGACGATTAGAATAGTCCGTTATTGTTCATATGATGCCTTGAACCCAAAATTGCATGTGTGCGTGTCGTGCGTGTTCGTGTGTGGTCATAAGATAGCATCGAAAGGGGTGGAAGAAAAGACTCATCTGGAGTTGAATCGAAAATAATCATGATCATCATAATTTCACTCGGTGTACGGACAAGGGAAAACGGCTGATCCGAACCATTCCAGTTTCAAAACAAGCCAAAAAAAAGGTGGGATGTACCCGATCGAAAATTGTCCCTTTGGAATGAATGCATATGATCCTAGTAGTTCAGAATCTTCCTCGTCGATTGACGTGTAAGGAATTTTTTCGATAAAGAGAGGAAAAGAGGAAATATATAGACATCACATCAGGTGAGTGCTGTTCTTTATTTAGACACTCGTGGTCAAATTCTGACTCGTGTATTTCATTTCATCTCTGAGCTCTGTAGGACTTCTTGGCCGGACCACATGGAAAGCCTTTGATCTCTCGCGTTTGAAGGAAGGGAGGATTTCATACCGATGATTTATTTGTTCTGTTTATACTGCGTGATAGCCAAGGACCCACGCAAAAAAACTGGATTCATAAGCATTCTCAACTGTCAATGCCCCATTCATAAAAAAATGAATTTGTTCCTGGATTGTCAGATTCACATCGTGGTAGTCATCGCCACAAAAAAAAAACACCATGACTCATGATGATTGGGACATTTCTAAGAACATGGATCAAAAGACCAAACATGAGCCAAGTTCCCCCTAGCATTCAATGTATATATGCTGCACAGTGAATGGTAGCAAAGCATCCAAGGAAAAATCCAAGCGGATACCAAGCGAATACCCAAGACAAAAGCTATTAGTTTGGGGGGGAAGGGGCTTGGCGTCGAAGTGAGAACCAAACCTAATTTAGCGAACTGTGAGCCAGCATGATCTATTTTCAAATGTCTACTCGATTCTCATAATCGCGTCAAAATCTGTCTAGTCTCCCCCCTCAGGTTGGGAGAGATAGTCGCCGAGCCCCGCACAGACTCTTCGAGAATTGAGAGAACACAAAGATGACATTGGAATGGCATCTGATGGGTCGACGTTAATATCATTTGTTAAACCCAGTCACTAGAGTGTGTTATTTCCCCAGGACCGATCTTGAGTTCACAAGCACCCAGTGCAGTAGACGGCAGCAGAATAGACATAAAGCGATAGTGATCCTCGCAACGAGTCAGGGTAATACAACGGCTGTAAGAATGATGGCACCAAGAATAGAAGAGGACAGTCACAATGAATCTAATTGGAGGCTATTTAGATTAAGTACTGTCACAGGCCCAGCAAATGAACAAACCTCTCAATAGATTATCCATGCCGTCAACATCTGGACGTATTTCCCAGTTCAGTATCCGGTTCAAACCATCGCTCGATTCATCAGGTACCTCCAGCAAACCGGTTCATAATTCTAGACGAAAAGTGGGCTCGAAAGGGTTTCATACATTGTCATCGGCAGAGTGGACATGGGTTCCATGGCCGGCCTTCGTATACTTCCCCCCCTGTAGTGCATTTCTCTGTCTGCATTCAAGCTGAGACGTGTTGTTAAGGGTTTTGAGCTCTCGTTCCCGTGTACACGTACACGTACATTTTGTTGGGATATCGAGTCGACCGAGTTGAAGGTTCAGGAACCTTCTAGAGTATTTCCTTTTCTTAGTATATAAAGTTGATTGTTTATCATTTTGTACTCACTGGTTTGCAACGGAATAAGAGTATTCCAAGTCAAACCATCCTGCGACTTCGTGTTCTCAACACATTTGCCCCCAGTGCTTGCACAGCCCTTACACATAGTAGCCTCCGTGTCGAGACAGAAGATGAAGCGACGACACCGTCATCTGCTGTTGCTACGTCCCCTGATCTATAGTTATCAGGTTTCAATGCCACTTGAAGCTCAACGAGATAAAACTAATGCTATCTCGAGGGTTCACGGTACTCAGAGCTGGCAGGTTACCAAAAGAAGCAACGTTTTCAAACAAGAACGTTGGATATCTGGGTAATGTCGGGTTCTTCTCTATCGTTCTCCCTTTTGATTCGAGTTGCTTATTTCTTCGCGATCCCCGGAACCAAGCTCACTCAGAAAACTGTGGGGTGTGGGAAGCGAAGCGTGCATGCCACAAGGATCCTGGTTTTGCCCAACAGTATGGTCTGAAGGACGTTTCGGAAAACAGCTTTGCCATCATAGACATCGAATACTGATAGCGGGTCCCCGGGACTCTTGCATCGAAGATTTGAATGTCCGCATTACTATGAATGACATGACAGATGCTAACTTTCTGTTTCTGCGCACAAGAGGAAGATATAATCTGTAGTGATCGTTGAGTACTCTGATTTATCGAGTCGAATCCTACCTGCCTTTTCTTCGACTTCTGTGACATCTCTGTGAGGTGAGACTGCCAGGTCTGGTTTTAAGTAAGTATCTTTTGCTGCTCTCCATTATGCTCTCCATTATGCTTCTCGAAAGTCCAACCGAAACCAAAACAGTAATGTTCCATGGGATCTTCGATATGATAGTCGGAAACGGAGTGAACACAACTTGCTTGAGTCCATGTACTTCGAGAGCGATAGCCAACGGATCCCACTCACCCCCGAAAGATTCCTTCCCGAGCACTCGTCGCATCTCTAGGTGAGAGCTTACAGTTGGGAGGACTTTTCGTGACCAACGAGAAAAGCAATTGTAATAAACTTCCCCCCATGGAATCTCCGGATTAATACTCGACATTTTGTAGACCTCTTCTGCCTTCTCCGGTTTTCTTTATCATTTTCTCTTGTCTTGTTAGCCGTGAGTTCTTTTTTAGTGAGGGGGTGTTCCAAGTAAGGGAGGCAACCTCAGCTCGCAAGGCATTCTCAACAAAGCTGGTATCAATATCTTCGAAGACATTACTGATGGCTTAGGCAGCATCGACTATGGAACTTACAGGCACGGCTGACACCTCTTCTAATTGGCCAGATGTTAATTGTATTGAGATACCAACGGAGGGTTTAGAGTGTTATATGATGGGGAGTTCATCAGATTTCAGTTGTCGAGATGGCCGAGCTGTTGGAGCAACCTGAATGCAGAGAGTCACCTAGTGACAGATGTGATTGGGTTGGATGTTTGAACCTCATCTTGACCACTAAAATGAAAGGTATTAATTCCACATGAAAGAATAAACAAACAATTGACTCAGCAGCTCTGGAAATAAATTCCACAGCTCTGAATTGTTTCCTCATGCTAAAAAGTCTCACATCTATTTTCTCAATTATACTTTGTATGGTCTGCCAAGGGCAAGTTATTTTTTTGGCAATGTTCAGGGGGACAGCTACAAATTGCATCAAAATCATTGTTCCTGCTCTTCTTCATCTCTTAACAATTCTCGAAGTGCAACTTCCAAAGTGTAGCCATATTGGCAGAGCATGACTGTGTGACAAGTCTAGATAATTTGACATCCCAAGATCAATTCTTGTCCAGGCAAAACTTGGTTCTTTGTTCTGGTTCATCCTTTGTCCATTTCCTTTCTTTGAGTGTTTTTTTTGTTCATAAAATGTGTTAGACTTTGTCAGCTACCCTTGCCACTGCACAACTATTCTGCAGCATGAATAGATCTGAAGCCTCCACTGGAGATGCATAACTCAGTTCCAGGAGAGCCAGAATCCAGCCCAATGTCAAAAGGGAAAGAAGGGAAAGAAATGAAGTAGTAGCCTCATGAATCAGTTCAGAGATGGGATGGGAGATGGGGGAGATGTAGAACCCACTGCCGATCTCGGATCTGAAAGGAGGGAAAACATCAAAATGGTGCTCTGTGCATGCTTCCATGACAAATGAAACCAACTTGGATAGGAAGCATTCCATGCAACCGGGTCTTCTTCCGTTGCGTAATACATAAGCACTTTTTTGGCGGCAACAAACCGAACTTTTGAGCCAAATTGATCATGGTCTACCTCAGCGTTCAAATTTCTACTCTCATGGAATTTCATACATATACCTCCATGAAGTCAACATAGTCTTTGATTGTCTCCACTAGATATCCATCTATTGTGAAGGCTCCATGCATTTTCGCTCCATTCGCTGGTAGGTATAATAATACACTGGTCAGGTCGCACTGCCAAAAATTTGGTATCTTCTACAGATACTTGGGCCGATCTCGTCGTATTGAGCCTTGGTGTGGCAGGAAGTGTAAAAATCGGGCTAAAAACATGATATTAGGAGACGACGGGAAATGGACTCAATGCAATCATTAAGACAACTGACTAGTGATGCAAGGAGAGATCCACCGAACCAGACAGCATACCTGGGACAATATCAGTTCGCAGAGAGACAGTAGCAATGGACCTATACCGTTGACGTTTGTGCGAAATAACCTCAACTTCTACGCCAGATGACTGCATCTACGCCTTTTAGCTTCCGCGATATTCTCAATCAAGTATCCACAACCTACTTTGCTACCGCTATTGAGAGCACTAATGTCAAGCCTGCGGTCAACAAGGTGCTTGAGGTCTCGCTTTAATCTGTTTCCAAAGTTGTGAAACATGGTAGAACCACCAGAGAGCACAATGTTCTACCAGGAAGGATTGAGGAGTAGGATCAATGTGAAACAACTCAGAGCTAACCTTATACAAACCACGACGAACATCTATAGGTGAACCTTGAATGACGTCGTCAACAATCTCGGGGAGAGGGGTCAAGAAATCCGATGAATAGATTTCTGGGTTGAAGAAAATTTCAGGGGCCAAGAAACGTTCATAACCGACATCGATCCCATACTTCTATAAGCCCACTTAGTAAACTTTCAGTTCAGAAGGCGGATGCCATACCCTTCCTGTTACTGAATGCTCGCCCTCGTACCTTTCAAAGTACTTTAAGGGATCTTCATCGTACTTCCTGAATTCTCTCACAATATCCTGACAAACGTAGCTGTGATTCTCCTTTACCTTCCCTGCAACCTTCAGCTGATCCTCAGGTGGAACGTTGGTCATTTCACCGCGTTCTCTCATTAAGTTCAACACGAACTGGGAGATATCTCGACCAGCGATAGGAATATGTTTGATCGCACTTCCAATGACGTAACCTTCAGCACAGGGAATAACATGCGTAACACCATCGCCAGAATCAATGACGGTTCCCGTGAGCGTACGATCTGTAACTTTGTTCGAGGTCCAGGACGCTGCAAGTGCAAGGACTGCTTGTACGGCAATATAAAGGCCTTGGATATTGAAGGATTCGAAAAATATCTCAGCTGTCTGTTCTCTGTTCTCTGGAGGATTTAAAGGAGGTTCAGTCTATTCGTGGCGCAATTAGATTATGTACCCATCGATCAGTGTCTTACCCACCAAAAGGAAATAATGATCTTCTGGCTCAGCCCTCAAATACTTGAAAATGGTCTGCTCCCAGTATCGTTCCATGTAATCCCAATTATCAATCATTCCGTGCCGAATTGGATAGTGAACGCCGTAACCGGGCGTTTTCACGTTAGCAAGAGCTTCATCACCAATGAAGAAGTCGAGGTCTTCAACACCTCGTTTAGAAGCAAGATGCCCTGGTTTATTTGGGATGGCAGGTGCACGAGAAGATTGTGAAGGTGATCCGCGTGTGGAAATTGCGGTTGGGAAAACGCTGGATTACTTTATTAGTTGTATCTTCAGAATCTGGCCAGTCCCCATACAATGAAGGGTCTGAATTACCAGCAAACCTATGCAACATTTAGAGGAAAATTTCCTTTTAGAAAACTTCCAAAAACAAACCCAATTTTTGAGTATCCTGTCCCGTTATCGCATATGATAGGAGCAAGGCGAGCCATAAAGTTGAAAGCCGTTCGACTCGATCATGACAGCACTATGTTTGTCTAGTGCTCTCGGTCCAAAGGTTCGCACAGCCACGGCCACCATCGTATATTTATTCAGCTGAGACCTTGAGAGACACATATTTACCGGAAGTGTCAAGTTGTTTAAGATAGATCCTTATGCCATAGACGCCTTCACCTGGGAAGCTACCAGAAGATGGCATAGGAAATTTGAGCAAGATGATTGTAGACAACTGTTTCAACATGAAACTCAGCCTTTCCTGATGGTTCATTTTATTATGGTAGATGGAGATAGATATGAGTAATTGAAATGAGACTCATTGTGTGACTACAAGTTCTCACTCATCCTCCCCTTTTTTTAAAAATCAACTCAATATTTCCACCAGAGCAAATAAGTTGAATCATCTAAAACATACGGATACCATCTTGCTGACTGAGGAGGGTATAAATGATCAAAATCAAAGGTTAGAGTTCAAGGTCTCCACACTTGTTGTGTACTCGGAGGAAAGTCTCGACATGCAATCATGATGTAGATATACTACTGCAAAGACCAAAAATATCAATGTTCTCGTTCGGAATTACAGCCAATCTTCCTCGCCTAGGAAACGTTCTGCATCAACTGACACAATCAATCACCGACAATCATGCTCGCTTTATTTACCTCGGATATCAGATCCTCGTCAATGTGGGGAAGCAACTCTGGGCTATCATCTGGCCATGGCACAACCTCCCACTTTGTCGGAGGATTCCCAATGCAAAGACAAATGTCCTCCGGCAGATATGCACCGTACTCGGCATTGAACCGTCGTCGTACCTGATCCTCTTCTAATGGATGGCCTTATTGATATGAAAAACAAAATTAAATTTCCTCTCGCCTTCACTCATGGCCCTCAGCTGATCCATCATGCCTTTGACGATGTTTTCCGCTGCTTCCTTGTAATACTGTCGTCTCGTGATTTCTACTATTAACTTGTTGAAAGCCGTTTGATAGGAGATGTATCGTTCATGTAGATCTCTGATTGTCAAGATTTGTTCATGAAGGGAATTCAGACCCTCTTCGCACTTGAGCTGTGAAAATATTCGGCAACTGGAACATATCGATAAAAGAAAAAACAAACGGACTTCGACTTCCTCTTGGTCATTCAGCATCTCTCCCATGATGTCACCCAATTCTTCGAGATCGTCCAATACACCAATTAGGCGGACAAGATCACCTGTGAGTGATTCCTGCATAGAAAAAAGGGAGTCACTGAAAATATGTCAGTGTCAGAATAATCAGGACACCGAACACACTTGTGACTGTCAATTATGTGGCCACTCTGCTCTATTTCTGACAGAATAGAAGGGAGTTCTTCAACATCTCGGTGCATCTCTGGTACATGGTCAGTGAAAAGGAATACGGCTTCAAATGAAATACCGTACGTAAGAGATCCTCGTCATCGAAAGGTTCTCCGTCTTCGGTCTCCTTCAGGGCAGTATACATTTGCTCGTAGTGGGACGCTAGACTTTCAAGTAAACTTCCCATAGTGGCAGCCACAGCATCCTGTGCTAGTAGGGTGTTTTGAATGCATAGAACCAGCGATGTTTCTGGCGAAAGCTCGGGTAATGAAGTACGGATAGCCTCAATTGCCAGAGTGAGGATCCCTGGATGGTCGTCTATCCGTCCAAGCAAATCCTACAACAGTTTCATCAACACTGGGCCCTCCATACACTGATCAATCGCTAACATCAAGAGAAATTCGATTGCTTTCAATTGTCTCAAGGATGTCTTCAATGGCTTGGTCATCAACGAAATCCCTCAAATTCTTCCAGTGTTTCCTATCCGACCGATGTTTACTCCTGGATGTTGGAAGGACAATTGTTCCGGTGTGATCCCGAACCGTTGCTGAGGGTGATGGAGGAGACACAAGCTTGTTACTGGATTCATTCAGTCGGTCCGAATGCTGGCTTCCGAAAATAGATGAATCACTGGACGTTTGGTAAAACTCTGAAGGTACATGTTGCGCCCCAAGCGCTTCCAAGATATTGTCTAACTCGCCTGTGTAACGCGAGCGGTCCGCATCCAATGCCTGCAGAGATCCGTATCAGGGGGGTGAACCAAGAAGAGGAAGTAGATAACTGACTTCAACCTGTTTATGCAGCTGGATGCGCTTCTCCTCCAAGGTTTTACCTACAGAAGTAGCCAGCTTGCAGAAATGTCAGCTTTTCCCCATAGAGAAATAGTGAGATGACACCTTGAGTTGTTCCATAATACACTCAATCACCCAACGAACTTTAGCATCCAGACCCAGGATATCGAACGCAGCCGTTGAGGATGTTCTAGAGCGCTCATGGGCGAGTGAGCACAACTCTTGGCCGTGCTGGAGTGCCTTCTTAGACTGTAACACCAAAGAAACGAGATGAGGCCGGTCTTGGGTGGATGCCAAAGAGGCCATTAGACTTGAGAGCTGTCTCGGCGATCAAACAGCCCACAAAGTTGCTCACACTCCCTGAATTGTTTCTGGTCAGTTACAACTATGAATTTCAGCCATCTCTCTTCAAGCTTCACAAATTAGTGTATTGATTTCCTTGCTTGATGCAGATTTCTATCACTGTGAATAGAAGTGATATGTATGAGGTTCTCACCCATGCCTCTGGTATTAACTAAATAAATTAATAGCATTTTGGGCATCATTTATAAGATATTAAGTCTCAGGAGTCACCTATTAAGGTAGACGACTGTATTCACCTATAAAATATTAAGTCTACAATGAAGAGAATGATGATGAGGAGTCTCCTGATTCACCTAGTACAGCTGAGGTACTGCACAGGCATCTGTAAAGGTGTTTATTACAGCAAATGCACAGGTAAGTCCTCAGATGCTAAAGAGACTGGACTGAGATCCAGACAAGAAGACTGAATTAATTTTTTGTAACTAGCAAAATGGTAAGCACATGTACCTGAGATCTAGACAAGAAGACTGGGTCTCAGGTTTACATTTGAGTTCCTCAAGTACTGTATTTCCTGAGTAATAAAGGTGAACTCAGGGTAATTGGATGCTTCGCTAAGTGATGAACAAGAGTAAGTATGTAAGCAAAAAGAAAAATAGGCAGAGCAGAAAAAACATAAAGGGAATGATAATGAAGCAAATGTCATACTTTGACAGTTTATGAGTGGAGGTTCAATCTCTTTTGCCTATAATGGACTATGTGTCAGTACTTCTTTGGCTGTGATGGCTCTTTACAGCATGACTGCTGTTATTGGCATCATGATTTACCAGGAGGTTGTTGTCTGGTACACTTAGGGTGTTTGTGAAACTAAAGGGAGGATGGCTCATATTCTCTACACTGGGTGCGACCATGGTGATGGTGGTATAAAGGATGTGTTTATTGTTATCATTTAGGAACCTGTCAAAGATTTGTCACGAATAAACTAGTGGTGTACCATAATAACAGATCCATGAAACCAGGTTTGTGATAAAGAAACATTTGGTCCAGGTACTCAGATCAGGAGAGATGATAAAAGCTGAATCAATTCCATTTTCAAGATCCTCGCAGGTATCTGGGTGGGAATATTTATTTCATCAAGCCGCGGCATACAATCAATGATATCATCAAAAAACAGTTGACTTGTGACCTTGACACCTTCACTCTTGCCAACCAATGATCAAAAATGAAACGTACTCGGACCGACTCGTGTGTTGTCTTATACGCATCTGGTAGTTGGTTTTTTCATCTCTTTGTAGATCTGTACAACCACCACGCACTCCTACCCGTCCGAGAGGGACTCATCAGTCCTTCGTGAGTGTGTCCATCTAGTAACTAGTGCCGTTGATTGACTTTGACACAGGAGACACCAAGGACCGCGAGAGGCGATGTCGGCAGTATCGGCCAGAATCACATCCAGTCCGACGTTGCTCAACAAATGGCTGACGAAATGTTGGATTGTGGCATTGATGAATTCCTGTGTCACTATGCTCCGTTTTGCCCAACCGACGATTCAATCAATAGTGCGCTCAGAAAATTGGAACGTGGCAAAGTTTTAACGGAAAAAGGATGGCGAGATTTTAGCGGCAACGGGATTCCTTCCGAATCTAAAGAAAGCGAGGCTCAGGTTTTCAGGAAGCTTAAGCCCATTGTCAAGGCCTTAGCGAAACAAAAATACTTCAACCCTAACGGCACAGCCCCCCGTAAATGCAATTTCCATTATGAGGATTGTGGCGATACACAGATGGTTGGGGAGATTGCAGGAAGCACATTTCGAATCGATGCATATTTCTCGCCTACGTCTCCTCCCCCATTGTGTAAGTCCGAGAAGCTCGTGGTATCGCAAGTGGCAGTTGTAGCAGAGTTTAAGAAGAAAGAGAAGGATTTCCACGATGTGCGTACTCAAATCCTGAGTATTGATATATCCTGATATGGGGATTCAGAATCGCCTCAAGTTGGTCAGTGCAGCCAATCACATCATGAATGATGATCCACGTAGGATGTGGATGTATGGGGTATGGTGGTTTCTCTACGTGCTGAAGGTTTTTGGTCATTTCTCTGCAGATAACTATCGAGGGCGAGAAGACCGCTGTCTGGTATTTCTCTCGCTCCCACTCCGTAATGTCAAAGCCTTTTGACTTCACCCAGGTATTTATTGGTTCACTGCCTGCACCACATGACTAAATGATCGGCAGGACCCAAGGAAATTTGTCATTGTACTCTTATCTCTCCTCTTTGCAACCAATTTGGAGATGGGATTTGATCCTACTGTCCACCGTGTCATGTTCGAAGACAACATCCGTTATGTCTATGAATTGACCCCGAAGGAATCCGGTAAGACGCTATATTTTCGAACGACCAAAACAATCTTCAACCCGCGCATTGCGTGCATCAGCGGGAGGAAGACGCGTGTATGGAGGGCGATCCAAGTTACTGGCCCGAAGGGCTCAGAAGAGAAAGGCGACAAAGAAGTTGTATTGAAGGACGTTTGGCTTGACAAGGGTTCTCAGAAAGAAAAAGACAATCAGCACTTGATATACGACAGACTGCGTCAAGTTCGAGAGGAAGGGAACTATGAGTGGATCCATGCCAACTATCGGACACGGGTGGATGATGCCCTTGCAAACATACCTGATAGCTTACCATTCATGAGGATCCTCCATGACACTGAGGGGGTGACTTGTAAAGAGCATTTGGCGAGTGCTAAGCCTGATCATACTATTCTGTCTTCCTCAGAGTATCCTGTATCCTCTAGCAAGAACGTTTCGTCATTTTCTACTCAGAACAAACCATCGAATTCTGCGACAGGCACTTCTCGTGATGCACGGATGAACATGGAACAGAGAAATTGTCCTGAACGTCGGTACATAGCAAAGACACAGTGTCGGCTGGTCTATGCTGAGGTCGGCTATGCTCTCCATGATGTTCGGTCGATTGACAAGGCATTCAGAGCTATTAATGATGTGTTCATAGGTGACATGGTATCTTCATTTGCTGGATACTGTGTCTGCTGACCAGCATTTTCCCAGCCCTCGTTCTGTTGTTTCTGGCTGGGTGGGTCCACAGGGATATCAGTACAGGTAACATCATTGTCGTGGAGAACGGTGGGCCCTTACGTGGCCTTCTGAGTGACCTTGAATATGCCAAGGCAACAAGTTCTCAAGGCTCGAGTTCAGATCCCAAAACAGTATGTTTCGGTGTCAGAGATAGATTTTTCCTAACGTTTGATCAGGGCACGCCATACTTTATGCCTTTGGAAATACATCTTGGCAGGAAATTCACCTCTTATGCAAACACTCGACTCTGGACCGACGAGGAATTTGAAAGATACGAACGCGGTGATTTTTTTTCATCTCTGGAACTGCCCGAGGCAATCCTCAGATACACTTCCAATCACGATCAGGAATCCCTGATGTGGGTCGCATTATGGATTGTGTATGGACTGGTAGATTGGGAACAAGCAAAAAAGATTTGGCCAAAGATCTTCACGAACATTCGTCTTCCCACCCAGGAACGCGAGGACTTCTTCAGGCAAGCTCATTTTCTTGTCAAGGGAGAGTTTTTGGAAGCATTTCACCCTCAACTTCGCCCTGACTATCCTCAAGCTTTTCGTTTACTCCGGGCGGAAATCTATACCTTTTGCATGCTTGCCGAGCCCAAGGAAGAAAACTATCAC
>Ga0154005_100265_pt1 | contig 25937 bp, 35 predicted proteins | sample TSFL089MetaG_FD_104698 | JGI IMG/M metagenome (GOLD analysis project Ga0154005, IMG submission 104698) | Attine ant fungus gardens microbial communities from Florida, USA - TSFL089 MetaG | ecosystem: Host-associated > Fungi > Mycelium > Unclassified | place: USA: Florida, Lake Talquin State...
AGCATTTCTTCTGTGACCCGAGTCATAGCGGCTTCAGGAGACAAAACTGGTTCTTGTTGAAGGATGGCTGCAAATTTGGACTGAATTTGTGAAGTGAAGTGCTTGTTATATCCTTTGTTGCTCGTCCTGACTATAGATTATGGAATGGAGGAAAAGGTGAAGCTACAGATTCTAAAAGCACGTGGACACGACATCAAATGATACAATAGATTTTCACAGATTTTCACAGGGCTTAAAATGACACGGAACCGCCAAAAGGAGCGGATGACAGTATGATTCCTCAGATAAAACGACAAGTTATTGTTCACGGATTCTGCCCAATCAATATCTCGATAAAAGTGGATGATGACTCAGAAAACAGTATGAGGTTGAGAATGTTTTAAGCAGACTGTATACCATGATGAAAAGATTAATGATAGAGGAAAGGGGGAGCAACCATTCACTCCTCTTCCTCTTCCTCGTCTTGCTCTTCCTCGTCGTCTTCTTCTGCTTCTTCCTTCGCTTGGTCGAAGACCTGGGTAGCAATTTGGTCCAGGTCACGTTGACCGTTCTCAGTAATCCTGCGTCCACCGTTATCCGATTTCTCCAACACACCAAGCTTTTCTAGTGATTGGCAAACACTTCGCTGAACAGATGCTGAGCAGGGCGCATGGTGTGATGGTCGGTTTCCACGTCTATTGCGGCCACCGTGGAGTTTTCTCAGAGCACCAATACCGACATCTTTGCGGAGATATATGTGTCGTGCAACAGCAGCTGTTCTTACATCGGTCATGCTCGTCTAGAGGGGCTGATCGAAATACAGACCTGCACGGACGTAGAACCAATCTGGGTCATAGGGCCCGAGTTCTTTATAGGAGCCGGTCTTCACGATATCAGCCCATATTGGGACGTCGATTTTCCCGGATCTCTTGAGGTGAGAGGCGTAGGCGGTGATGAATGCTTCGGCGCTGTTAATTAACGGAAGTTGAGGATTTGATGCAAAGGTAAGCGAGGTCCGTGCGCACCTGATATCCCGTACACCCGGCATGCTGTTTTCGAGGAACAAGCGCGAGGACGCGTTGTGTGTGTGTATTGCTTTTGGTCGATGCCCACGGGCTTGCGGCTTCGGCAAATGCCGTAAAACTGTACAGCCAGGTGATCGGATCCTCATCTGACCCACTGTGACAGTCCCTGTTATCCAGCGGCGTATAATCTTAAGAGCTTGCAAGAATAGGTTTATGTATCAAGAAATGACTCTCTTCCATACTCTATGGACCTGGTTGGACCCTTGTTAATTGATCCGATGGTATTCTATTCCCACGGCTACCGCTGCCGCCCTTCAGCCGCCCTGCATGGTTCTCTGCTCCCTGACATTGTTACGTAGTACATCTCTCAAGTCTGTTTCTCCTTGTAGGGACATGGACCTCGCTCTCACATTATCCCAGCACCAAATGGCACCATCAGCAGACCAGATCGATTCTACCAGTTTACACCCTACATCATCCGTTCCCATCGGCTTTTTACCAGCAGAACTCCTCATAGAGATTTTTGTTGTTAGTTCGATCATAGATCCACTGTCACCTCTAGCCATCCGAGCCGTGTCTTGCCGTTGGAGGGAAATCGTTGATACCTCACCTCAAATTTGGCGCCACATCTCCCTTGATGATGAAAACCACTCAATAACTTTCCAAAGCTATCAGGCCGAACAATGGGCCTACTTGTCTGCACCTCTGCAATTCGATGTCGAGATCCATGCTGCAAACCTCGACCATCTGCTCCCATTAATTTCCCCTCTCCTTCCCTATATCGACAGATGGCGCTCATTCAAGTTGACCGGCCAACGGGAAGATGAAGTGAATATGTTAGAATTGGGTCTCAATGCTGCCACATTCCAAGACCTCAACATTTTCATTTGTGATTGGGACACTGATTTCGAAGAAGACGAGGTACAAAGCACTTTTGTGTCCAGCTATCCGCCCTTCTACGCAATGAATGTATGGGTGGGGTTGCTCCCTTCATATGAAATGACGACTCCATTACGTTTTACCACCGTCCATATCACGGAAGGAGGTCTTGGAACTATTCCTGTCCATTCTGTTCTAGACTTCTTGCGAGCCTGTCCTGACTTAGAGTGTTTTCATTTCTCTGGATGGCACCATGATGAGGATATTTCATCCGACTACCTCCCCGTTGTCGTCCTCCCCAATCTTCACACCCTGCAATTCAATAGCACTTGTTGTACGCGTGCTTATCTCTCCTGTCTCCATGTCCCTCTCCTTCAATACCTGCACCTCGCTCACCTCAATGTTGATTTCAAACTGGAAGGAGACTACAATGAACCGGGAGACAGCGAAGATGAAGCGGGAGATTATTCACTTTCTCCCTTCAGTGATCAAGCAACAGGGATGGGGCTGCGCAAACTCATTCAACGTTCTCATCCTCCTCTGAAAGTTCTGGAGATGGACTTCAGCGACATGCGGACCAAAGATTTTCAATACATCTTCGATCGCATGACCCATCTTGAAGAATTCCGTATTGTCGGCTCAGATATGTCGGATACGGTTATTCAGTTACTCAAACCAAGGTTCTTTGAAGATGGCACCGTCCATCTTCGCCTTCCTCATCTGCGGATCCTCCGCCTGTATAACTGCCCGAGACTTTCTGGCAGTGCCATTGTTAGTGCCCTGAGTGCGCGACTGACATACACCGACAACAATCTTGGAAGTCAAACCCTATCAGAAGTTGCTATCGTTGCTTGTGATGGGCTTTCTAGTACGCATGAGGCTCAGCTAGAACGGCTACTACATAGCCGTTTGCTGTATGATTAAGGACTTGATTATGTTTCTTATGTCGGTCTTTACATTGCACTGCATCGTCCTTGATATATTCTTGTACATTAGGTGCTTAGGATGAAGCGTGTCATTATAGAAATGAAAAAGCTGCGGCATTTATGCATTGATGTGGAATGGGAACTCAGGTTTGGCGAGGATGTTCATGACTGATTTTGTTGAGCTTGGTTTGCGACCTCTGAATGAGTATGAGAGAAACAAAAAGCAAGGACTCTTGAAATGCACAAACCGGCATTGTATTCCGCAAAACGCGCGCCGACGCGTTCTGAGTGTTTAAAGAATTTCTCAGAACAGTTGAGCACACAGCTTTCCTGCAACCATGTTAGGATTGGGTAGAGTACACATTGCCAATGCAAGCCACATGACTTACTTCCTTTGACGACAACGCTTTACTTGTGAAGTCATTGCAACATGTATTGAAACATTTTTCCACAACTGTTGCGTACATACGGAAGAAATCTTGCATCTGCCACACATGTTTGAGGTTCTCGAGATTGCAGACAAGGGAAATACAACATACCTGTTTCTTTTCAATAATTTTGTTCATTTGCGCTTGCTCTGCGCTGTTGAAGTTTGAAAAATCCATGTCAATGAAGAAACGTGAAATGCTGCCTTAGGGCCAGAAATCGTCAGGTATCACGTGGACATGCCAACAAATTGCACTTCGCATCATCCGTCGAGTCAGAATCATGACCATTCGATTATCATTCTCTTGTCCTCGTCCAGCTTGACCTGACTTTCTCGCAAAAAGAAAGAAATCGAGATATTGTCTTTCTAACGACACTCGCAAGTCACTAACTCTCTGTTCTTCCCTTTCAGTGGGTGATCAAAACATGATGATGCCCGTCAAAGAAACTTTATCCCGTCTTGAAAACAGACGGGTCAAGTCAACTCGACCTCTGATCCCTCCACAGATCCTGCAGGAAGATCTACCACTGTGAGTAATCTAAGATCAATCACACAGTTCGCCGACATCGCTCTGGTAGCACTGCTCCAGCTGTTCAGACTATTCTTGAAGGACGTTCGGCTACGGAAAGTATTCTTCATGGTGAAGATGATCGCCTTCTCGTAGTTGTTGGGTAAGTTGTCAAGCTGTATATACACCATCCTGATCTTTGTTCCTCCCTTTCAGGCCTTGCTCCGTGCATAACGTTGATTCTGCACTTGAGTACGCTCACAAGCTGCGTGAATATGCTGAAACTGCAAAAGACGACCTTGTTATCATCATGCGCGTCTATTTTGAAAAACCCCGCACTACTGTTGGTTGGAAAGGTCTCATCAATGATCCAGACCTCAATGGTAGCTTCCAAATCAACAAAGGCCTGCGCATCGCACGCGGTCTACTGCTTGAAATTGCAAAAATGGGTCTTCCAGCAGGTTGTGAATTTCTTGATACGATTTCTCCGCAATATACGGCGGATTTGGTTACTTGGGGCGCTATTGGTGCGAGAACAACGGAGTCACAGGTTCATCGTGAACTGACTTCGGCTCTGTCGATGCCTACTGGATTTAAGAATTCGACCGACGGAAGTATTGGGATTGCTGTTGATGCATGTCGTGCTGCTAGGAGCGGACATGTATTCCTCTCGGTAGGGAAGGAGGGTTTGAGCAGCATTGTTGAGACCGAGGTATATGGTTTCCATCATTGAGCTTCAATCTTTCAAGACTGACTCTCCGCTAAAGGGAAATCCCGACGTTCATGTTATCCTCCGAGGAGGGGCTAAAGGCCCCAACTTTGCAGCTGAGTTTGTCCGTGATGCTGGACAAAAGCTTGACAAGGCCAACCTTCCTCAAAAGATTATGGTGGGTGTCTTGTTTTACATTCGTACCCTCCACAACTGATTGTTCCGATAGATTGATTGCAGTCATGGGAACAGTCAAAAACAGCATCATAAGCAGGTTGAAGTTGCTGAGAACATTGTACAGTTCCTTTTTTTTTGCTCTTTGCAGAATTCGATGTCTTGACAATCAATGGTATAGGCTAAGCAACTCGAATCGGAAGATACTGCAGGCTATATCATGGGCGTGATGATCGAGAGCAACTTGGTTGAAGGTCGACAAGATATCCCTGCAGCTGGAATGGCTGGTTTGAGATACGGACAATCTGTAACGGATGCATGCATTGACTGGCAAACTACAGTTCCAGTCCTTGAACGGTTACGTGAAGGGGTACGTGGACGCAGAGAACAAATTAGGAATGCTACCCAGCAATCAACGCATACCGTTTCTATTGATCGCCTTGCCCTGTAATCAGCTACATTGACAAATGCTCTACTTTTAGCCGATGGACGGATTTTCGTGTTCTATGATACTGATTTCTTGCTATCGATGGTGACCTCATTTGAAAACGCGAATAAGTTAGGTCGAACGTGCTCCAGAATGTTCACAGGGATTCAATCATGCTCTCATTCACTTAATGCAATCATTTTCGAACAATGACAACGATAACGGCACTGCATTTGCTCATGCTCGGATCAAATACATATGGGCATCCGTAAACATATATCTCGTTATAAAGACTTGATATGGCCCGGGAAAAAGGCAGTCCCCCCTTTATTCTCTTCGTACCAGGGCAAGTCATGAGCTAGAAGTACTCGGACTCTTGGAATATTCAGCAGCTCTCGCACGCGTCGAATGTGTTGCTCAGCTAGTTCCTTGTCTTGGTGCGCACTGCTATGATGATGCCCAGGGTGTCCGCATGAAATGGCAGACTCGCCTGTGAGCAAGTTCCAGTGGTGGGCAGTGTCCCCAGCAAGATAAAGCCAACCTCCATCAGCACTTGTGCGCACGAGAAGGTTGATGTGACCCGAGAGGTGCCCTGGAGCATCGATGACGTAGATGCTTCCATCACCATAAAAATTGTAAGCGCGAGGGAAGGGCCCAATCGGTTCCCAATCAACAAGAAACCGTGTCCTCTCGGTGGGAAGGAGGTTGGCTGGGAAGGATGAGTCGGGGTTTGATGGCCAAAAACCGTTGACAAAGAGATCATGGGTATCGCCACCGACTACGAATTCGCTACGAGAGAATGGGGCAGTATGCCCAATATGATCGAAATGAGAATGCGATAAACACACGGTATCGATATCAAGAGGAGATAAGTCTCCCTCTGCCAAAGAATCGACAACATCTTGTGGAACATCGACTCTGTATGTTGTCTTGATCCAGTTGACGATTTGGGATGGAGAAAGCTCCCAATCTTTGCGTATTCCGAGATCAAAGACTAATCTCTTCTTATTCATAGAATGCTGAAGGAGAAATGAAAGGGATGGATTTCGCTGTGGTAATGTTGACGTCGCATTGTCGATAAACATGCTAGGATTTAAATATATGTGACCCGCTTCAAGCGCGGAGACAGTGCAGAATGGTTGATTTTCTGCTGGGGGTGGAAGGGCCATAGCGGCCAAGTCCTGCAGAACCTTGTGATGCGATTGGTGGCGGGATAAGAGCGATAAGAGCTTGAGCGTCCTATTTATCATAGGCTAAGAGCCTGAGAAGCCGCTGGATTTTGAACGGAAACGAAGGTAAGCATGAGAACATTGTTCTCATGCCTGCCTTCGTTTCGAATCCAAGACTGGAGAATGATCCTCATGCTTGAGAATGTGGAAATCATTCTCACTCAAAAGCTATTTTACTACGTTGTGTTCTACTGATGTCATCTTCTAAATTAGACCCATGTTATCAAGAAATATTTATGGCTGGCTGTCTTACTCCAGCGACCTCCCTATGTTTTTTTCGCCCGCGCTAGTTGTGGTATAATCAACGTAACCCAACCTGTCATGTCATTGTATCGGGGAGGTCGGGACATAGATGTGAGCGCATATGTCAAATCTGCACATTTCAAATTGACGCCTGTAGGACTATGACCTTGTCCAAGAAATTGGAAGTGGTAATAGATCAATTGTCCACAAGGCAATGTGCCGACGAGGACGGCTTTGTTCCCGAGTTTTTGCGATAAAGGTGATCAACTGTTGTAAAACGTGGCTGTCGTTGTCTCATTCACTGGATAGATTCCTTATCCTGGAAGGGAACTCTCCGACGAAACTAAATATCCCCGCTACCTAGAACTGCACCAGGAACTTCACCATCCAAACATACTTGCTTTGTACTCGGTGATTCCACCAGGCATACAAGTCATGGAATACTGTTCGCTGGGAAACCTTGCTGAGGTTACGGGCTCTAAGCCGCTTTCGGAGTCCAGCGTTTTGCGCATTCTAAGGGGCCTAACTAACGCACTTGCGTATCTCCACGATAGGTTGATTGTTCATCGGTCGATTCAGCCTGCCTTCATTCTACTAGATTTCAATCAAACACCAGTATGCGGTTCGTCTCCGTCATTCGTGTTCTAAGTTGCTAATGAAGTCTCAGAAACTGTCACATTTTGAGAGCTCTTTTCGATTTCCTTCGAAATGCTCTCTTATACACCCTTGCACCACGGGATACCTTGCACCGTAAGTACTAGGTTGTTTTGTGATGCGCAGCTGATTTGTCCGTCTCAAGAGAAATCATCCGAGGGGAATCAGGAAGTTTTCCCTCAGATGTTTGGTCCTTAGGCTGTGTAGTTCTCTATATGCTCTCTGGCAAGCCACCTATCGTATGTCTCTGTCTCGAAACATGTAACTACCTTTGACAAGTATTTTTTGGTTTCAAGGCTCCCAACAGTGACACCATCTCTGAAAGATACGCTTGCAGCTCAGCACTTCGCAATATTGTCTCCAGCATGTTGTGCCAAGTTTGTTCCCGTTTTTCTGCCTTCCCAACCAGAGGCTCATCTTTTGCAAGTAGCAACCGTCAGATCGTATATCAGCTAGCATTTTAGTATCATCCCTAATTTCTCATACACACCACAATACTCCTCCCGAAAGAGCAGGTGCCACCCTCGGCATCGGCAAGGATCACGCAACAAAATCAGTCATCCCCCTTCAATGCACTGCGAGTTATATGCGAGAGCGGCGCGTTTCATTCGAGGGTATCGAGCATCAGCGATTCAAGCAATTGTTACCTAGTAACACTGAGGGTACAATTCAGGGATCCTACCCTCCCAGGCGTATCGTGTCGGATCCAATCATACTCAGGATGAATCACAGAACTGATGGACACCCGTTCTTGAAAAAATCGGCTCTAATGGAGCCTGATGTCAAGAAAGTCTCGGAAAAAACTGTTGGCAATCCTTCCAAAGACGTCAAAGCCCAGGGAAATGTTGAGAAGCTTCCCTTTATTGATATATCATGTCTCAAGCCCCAATCAGTCAAGTGCAAGGAGATTTTCGTCTCAGTACTCAAGAACAAGCACGTCCTCGTTGAATTGAGTGACGTTTCAAAGAATGAACTAGGGATTAAGGCCATGATTATCGATACTCTCCAAGATCAAGTAGAACCCTGCATCCTTGTTCCTGTTGGATCCTTACATCTTCATAGATCAAATTGTATGGGGATCTGCTTTCAGAGGATCACTTACGCCACAATCCCCTGAAAGGTGAATATACAAGAGAAAGTCTTCCAGCCGATCTCAGAAGGTTTTATCAACTGGCTTCTGGAGCGATCGGCCAAATGCGCAAGCGGACGCCCAAGGTGTGTTATCTTCTCACTCTTCTACTATCATGATTGAGGGAGTCAAGCTCGTCGTTTACACAAGTGATGGAAAATTCTCTTTGATGATGAATGGTCCTCCCGGTGACGTTGAAGTATCGCTCTCCCAATTTGCACCGTTTAGCGCGTGTGATACCTGGTCGACCGATCGTGATGAATCTATCCTCCGCGTCCGATACTCCCGAGATGAAGGCTTGATTGAATTCAGACGATTCGTTGGGGGACAAGATGGTAAATTTTGGACGAGGAAATGCATGATGTCTGTCTTCAATCCTGCAGAAATTTCTCAGACTGAGTGGGCCAGACTCGACTCGACTGAAAAGGCTGGGTTGGAGCGACTGATCCAATTCTCAGAAGCCAGCAAGACCATGGACCTGGATACAAACTTCAGCGCTCAACGGCTGTCAGCACCATCATATGCCGGGATTGGCAAGCATGGATGACCAGCCATAGTTACCCTTGCTCCTTTGATATCTCGACGACTAACCAAACTTCATTCAAGCCTATATCGGAAGTTTCCACGAGTTGACTCAATCATTCCAGGAATACTTCCCCTCAACCAAGCTCCCCGTTTCTCCGTATTTGTTGTAGCCCTTCAGGTATAAGAAATATCTCAACTGATATTTTTCACATATCAACTTGTGTTACCTCCTTTATCCCTGTCACGATGACTGAAATCCCCGTCCTTAAGTCTGCACCGTCATCGCGCTTTTACTTCTGTCCTACAGTCCCGGTACCCTAAAATAATAACCTGTTGTCCACGCTCGGATTATCTCTTGGTATATGGGAATGACCCGTCAATCTACTCGGCTGCAAGCGGATATTGATTTAACACGCACCGCTGTCTTACTAGTGTCTTACTAGTCGATCCAGATATATCCATTGTTGCAGGGTCCCTTTGCTGACTGGCGATCTGAAGCCAATCCCAATCATCTATCTGCTCTCTACTAATAATCTTAAAAAGTAGGACACCAATCAATCGAGCGTCCTGTTTGATTTATACTACTTGGATAGAAATGGTACATTCAAAGGTTACTTTTTGGCGCCCTATCCACAGACAGAAAATTTTCCGACTGATGGATCATGGTCACTAATGCGATCGTCAAAGGATGGAGACCAGCTATTAACGTGGATGTGCTCTATGGCCGCCTTGTCCTTGTATTTCTTGATGGCGGGAGACACGAAAGCGTGATCGAGTTGCTCCGAGTTTTGGTCAAAAACGTAAGTATATCGTTCCACAGGTGGAATGCCGACCATTTCATCAAACTCAGTTAGGAGTTTTGTAAGCGGTGCAAATACAGACCGAGTCTGGATAAACTCGTTGAAATCACCAGCTATAATTATATTCGCTTCGGGATCGTGGTCAAGCATGCTAGCAATGAAATCCTGTCGTAGATTTTCAGTCCCAAGGTCTTGAAGAATGACTAGTCACCTACGGCCACTATAGCAACTTGTTGCCTGCGAGTGTCAACGGGTAAGTTGACAGGAGGTCTGGCGTCACCTTGCGTCGAAGAACTGCCACCTTTAGAGCTGAGGTGGACATTGATAGTATAGAATTCCTTCCCACTAGGAGTTCGCCAACCAGCCACAAGAGGTTTGCGTGTGGAGTGCCATGCTGGATTTGCGGGATCGATGCGACCAGGATTCAGGCTTGGAAAATTATTCACCTGAATGTGCTATCCATTGGTTGTAGGACAAGCCTCACCTCAGCGCTAACCCGAGGGTATTATTGCTGACCTCGATGGGATCCAGCGATCCACCTACTGGTAAACCAGGAATGAGCTCGAGCTTTTCCGGTCGGTAACTTGATGACTCAGGTCAGGACATAAAACAACAGAAGAGGTATGAAGAAGCTTACAGGAAAACTGTTCGGATATTCCCACCAGGAACCCCACCATCCTGTCCATCGACAGGGTCAATCTGAGTATAGTTGTACTTCACACCGCTGATCATTTCAATAGCACTGATCAAAGTTGACAGGGTCAAATCTGCTGCAACGGTCCCATCGTTTGTCTCGCCGGAGTTATCTTGGATTTCTTGGATGAACAGTAGGTCGGGAGTCCTCATAAGATCGACTATGTGTGAAGCAACATTGGGGATATGTGTCGAGGTCGGTGCCATGTTTTCAACCTGCATACAACTCAGCTCTAACCCAAGTGAAGATGCAAAATAGGCGAGACATTATAGTCACCGAAAGTCACGGTGCAGGGGTCATGGTCATTTGACAAAATTCTGGTAGGAGAGATTTTGCCCCTGGGCCTCGAGATGATCCGAGGAGCAGTCAATGGAAGCACGTAGAAAAAACCAAATCTTCAAGGAACCTCAGGAAAGTCCTCAGGAGAGCCAGGACAAAGGTAAACTCACTGATAGACGACAGGGCCTGTGATATCGGTCAAGCCAACACCAACGGCCATGGCTGGGTTCTTCGTTCCATCGAGAGGAGAACCTATGATGACAGTTTCGGGATTTCCATCTGGTATACCATTGGGACCTTTGTTTGGTCATGAGTGCGCGAAGTTGACATGGGAAAGGTCTTCCTACCGAAAGTGATAGATATACCTCCGCGACTATTTTTACCGGTCACTGGCCAATCACCATAAACCCAGAATTCCCCAAACTGGTTCTCGAAGTTGGTAGCAAAAGGTTTGGGAATGGTGACAATCTGTCCTTCCAAGCTTTCCCAGAAATCCATGCCGTAGAGATGGGGTTGTAGTTCGGCATTCACTGTATCGATACGGCTGGCATTATTGGGGACTGAAAGAAAGCCATCATGCCCAACATCAAGGGCAGACAGATATTGAGTGGGCGGACTGCGATCTCTCCCGAGGACGACAATAGGGAGGGTATTGTTCGAAGATTGAACAACAATGTTGGTTGGAGAGTTAATCTCAGTCCCGAAAAGATTGTTAGGGGAGCTGCTTGAACGAAATTCCTCGACCTTCCCGTCAAGACTGATCAGGTCGCCCACAGCGACTTGTTCAAGGACTGAAACTGAAGTTGTAAAGACTTGAATACCGTGGGAGATAGGGATATCATCAGGTTTGCTTTCTTCAAGGAGGTAGAATCCACTGGAACCCTGAAATACAGCTAAAAGAGATTTCTGACAATAGAATTGCCACTCACTTTGGCAGTCACTATACCTGTGATATTTTGAACAGACTGGCCGGCAAGAGGGCTCAGGTATCGATAACCTTGAATATCGGAGATTGTAGTGCCTGAGATTGCTGAAAACCAAGTGGCGGCAACTAAGGACGATTGAAGTCGGCCGATCACAAAATTCATGACACTTTGAACGATTTCGAACTGGGAACAAACCCCTTGGAGGATCTGTGAAAAGGGTGCATGTGTTTCTTAAGTATCTCGCCGGCCGGCATGGAAGAGGTAGCACCGTTGGAACATATGTTATTACATCCACTGTCATTGGCTGGATTTTCTAAACGTCCGAACGTTCACTCCCCAGTTTCTTGGTTTCTGATCGTTTTAAGTATTGTTGTTATTTTGCTGCTGTTACTTAGTGGGCACCAGGTAAAAGTTTGAGCTTTCGAGTGTCAAACAAATTTGGCCAAATTCAAATTTAATTCAAATTTACTGGCCATTTACTGGCCTGTCAATAGACCCCTGGTAAAGCTGATATACCCTTTCACGGAATCATCATATTTCTGTGATCTCTATATGATGCATAAAGCTTCACGAAAGGGGCAATTCTGTAATTTCGGCACCTACTCTGGATGATTGGACGAAATGGACTTAATGGTGTGCTAATCTGTGAATCAGGTGTTTTCTGGTGTGAATTTGGTTGGCTAGTCGGATTGCGAGCTTGATGTTTGCGAACTTGGGGACCAAACCAGATTCACCACACACGGCCGTTAGAAGCCTCACCAAAGTTCAGCCCAATGACAGATAGGATGGTCCTAACCTTTTTTGAACATTCTTCTATGTCTATGGATGTGTTTTGTGCTGGATTCAGGCCATAAGTACAGCCGCTCTGAACTGTGAAAAAAAGTGATAGAACGAGCTTTGATAGCCGTATCTTATTGATCGCACTGTCCAACTGGCAATCCTTCCATCTTAAGAGCCGACAAAATCTGCGCAGCAACTGTTTTCTGCACCCGAACCTCCAATAGTTCGACTTCTGTGGCGCCTGGAACTAGCTTCTGTGAAAAGATGCAGCATATGGAGTCCGTCATCCCATATATCTCCTGCTGCAGTCGGGTCATTGATGTCTCTTTGTCTCAAAAGTACCAGATTGTAAGGCTTGAAGAGACTTGCCTCCAACAGCTGTAATCTGTTTCACAAGTTGAAGAACAGTCTGTTTTTTTGAGGGACTGTGCATCATCGAACCTGATACCGTTGGATAGCTGCAATTTTCGGATTCACAGCTTGGAAATTAGTGCAGGAGGCACTACCAAACCAACGTTTCTCAATTTGCCCTTGAGAGCACGATAGATGAGAGCTGCGACCTGTCCATTGGCACCACCCACTCATTTGGCGTTAGCGAAGGCAAGGTCCCCAATCACTTTTTGCAGATAGCCATTTCTAGGAAGGCCAAAAACAGGATCCAAAATCTGATCTGTGTTGTCGAGGGAGTAAATCAAATTCTAACTTAAATCCAAAAGGCGAAGTTAAACTAGGGGGAACATGTATTAGAGCTGCGTAATTGCTTAAATTGCTTATTTAGGACATTGGGCCTGTATTTCTGCCGCTGAGAAATGACGGAGACATTCAGGATCATAGAAAACATAGTCGTCTTGGTTTGACTGTGATCCATCGGTAGAAATGAATGATTGGTACAAAAACTCACAAGGGAGTTCAGCCAGAAGATGTTAAAAGCATTAAGTGGAGCAATGGCTACATGCCTGACCAGTGCCAGGCCATCTTTTAATCGTGTTGTGTGGTCACCTGAACATTCATCAAGTAACTCCAAAGGCAGACTTCAATTGAGGTCTGAATTGCTAAAAATTTCATGCAGTGAAAACATGTTAGAAATGTGTTTCATGTTCGAGGATCAACTTCTGACATGTGATTCTCTAAGGAGCCAGAGTTCTCTGAGCTGCAAGCACCAGACATGCCATTAGGACTTGGTGATAGTGTCAAGAGGAGACGTCTGCTAGATTCTCAAAGACAGCAACAGGAATAATTGTGTGAAAGAATCAGGGGGAAATCTATACGCGGACCTCGGTCGCTTCCTTTTTTGAAAGTTTATGAACATCTTGTTCTGCAGACATTGTATCAGGGTTTCAAGGCAACAATAGTCGAAATCAGACTCACGAATACCCCATACATATGCACGAAGGTCAAGGAATTCTGTCGTGAGGGCTCAGAACAAAACAACTGTAGTCGCGGGGGATAGTAAAGCTCACCAACATGCAGTCCATCGTACAATTTCTTTACCTCAGCTCTTACGCGAGCGATGTCGTCTTTCGAGGCCGAAACTTCACCCAACGCTTTGAGATCCTTCTCAACTGCCTCAATTCGCCTGACGTGAGTGGAAACCTTGAGTCAAATACCAGTGTCAGCTGTGGCAATTCAATCGTTAGTTTGTGCATATGTGTACCGACCTTCTCAGTGGTCAGTCTCAGTTCCTCGACGCTAGCCTGCAGCATAGCTGAAGCCTTCTGATATTCGTCCAAGAGGTGATATGCAGCATATGAGGAGGCAAGAGAAAATCCAAGAAGAAATCCAAAAATTCTGTCAGCGCAAGGTTGAGCTTTTCCTAGCATGTTGGGCTGAAAGTTGGACATACCCTCCTCGAATTCCACCGACAGGTTTCTTTTGAGTTGGGACGATATTCTCTTCCCTCACAATGGCTGAGCTAGTCAGAGATCGATGACTTGTGTAGCGGACTGCAGCACTGCGCAGAGTATATGCAAAACGGAGGCTTGAGGCCATTGAAGCCCTGCTCGACGTCGTGAGTATCAACGCCGAGCGACCATGAATGTTTTCTAGTGATCACGTGTTAGCACTGAAGTTCCAAAATCGTGTCGTCGCTCTTCGGTAGTTAAGATGTCATCCAGTCAAGGGCCAAAACGCAAAAATGGGGCAGACGAATTGACAGGACGTGAGAAGAAGAAACAGAGAATGAATGTGGCAAGAACAATTCCTGTTCAGCCTTATTCAGTGGTCTGCCCTAGGAGTGGTGTAGTAAATGGTGCGTATATATCACTTCATCCAGGAGTCTGGACTGATGTTCGAGCAAGGAATGGTCGGCCTGCCAAGTGCGATCGATGTCGAAAAGTTTGCTGAGGTTTGTGAAATACGACCATTCGAGCCCCATAACTTACACACCCGATAGGCGAGAGCATTCGAGATCGATGCCATGGAGAAATCCATAAAGACTGCAAGGTATTCACACCGGTCTCCCTGGCTGCTAGTTTGACAGTAATTATTCAAGTGGTGCTTCAACCCAACGAGCATGGCAGGCTCTTCCTAGGCATCTACGTCGCAGAGCTGCAAGTCACGATGTTCGTCGTGTCCCTGCGCGGCTCAGAGAGAAGGCTAGGGTAGAGGTAAACAAGATACGACTTGATGTACTTATCTGGTCTTATCTTTTTTTCTTTCCATTAGATGGACCCTATGCGAAAGAAACTTCTTAGTCGGAAATTGCCAACGGCAGGAAGGTCAAAAAGGATCTCAAAAACCACCTCATTCCTGAAACGACAACGTACAACTATCTAACATGCAGTGTAATTATGGTGCTGACTTTCCTTCAGGCGACAAGAATTGGCTTGAGACTCACCTCTGGCATGCTAAACGAATGAAAATGGAAACCATGTGGGGTTACCGATTGGTATGTATCGATCATAGTGCAAATTGTAATTCATGAAATTGAGGTCGTGATAGGCAGTTCATCCCACGGAAAAATCTTTCCGCCCGTCACACCGGGCTTCAATCCAAGGCTCTATTCTTCATGACGCCTCTTATTTCGCTACACTCGAAATGAAAGGGCCCAAGCCTGTAATCATAGCCATCCTTGAACTCGTCTGTGATTTACAGGGACCGAGCCCTGGTGCTGTCCGGTGGGTATACTGTCAATATGTTGATTTTCCCTACTTATCAGATCAATTCGAAGCTGGGTGACGGGTTCTCGTATTTTCAATACTCATATATATGAGTGTAAAGCATATCCTTTTGGTTTGATTGGATCTGCTACGATCATGTGGCGCCCTGTAAATTTCCAGGCGGGAGACCAGGTTCAATGTAGATTTAGTGTCCCACAGAAGGATAAGAGAACCACTGTCGAGGAGCAGAAGACAGTTTCCTCCGAAGTCGATCGCAATCAGTCGAGAACACTGTGGCTACGTTTCCATCCATTGATATTTGATGATGTCACTCGGGAACTACGAAAAGCCACATCTGAGGTTCTCGCTCGACCAAGTTGGTTGATTGACGAGACCGAAGTTGAGATCGCGGATATAAGAGAACAAGTCAATGCATTTGAGATAATGGGGCCCAAATCAAGTCAAGTGCTGAGAGGTGCACTGACTGCAGTCAATGGAGATGATAGAGCGGATTTTAAGATGGTTCGTACATCCATCTATCGAGGAGTTGACATGCCTAATTTGATTGACTCTTCCAGTTTTGGTCATCTTTATCCAGGATTCAAACGCCTGGTTCAATCCCTCGGGGTACAGTAATCGGGTTCACTGCAATCGATCCAAGGTTGAAGTATGTATTCTGTCCCTAGTCCTGCCTCATCACTTACCGCAATGCAGCTTTCCTCCAAAGAATGCACATATTGAGTACAAAGAGGAGACGGTACCTATTTTCCCTAGCGCAGATCTTGCAAGGAGCGATATATGGGAACAGGACATCCGCAAAACGTTGTCAAAGCCACGTTACAAGAAAAAGGATCTCGACGAACGTCGTGCCAAGGTCAGTGTACCTTTCCTTTCCGACCATTAGCCATATTCCTTCCTGAACTAGATTCGGCATAGAACCTCGTTCCTGGGACTCCACTTACCCCCACACAAAAAGACAATTGTATACCCTTGATTCTCATTCGACGCACGCTCGAAACTCCGGGCGCAGAGAGTCGATCAATTCATGGCTACACCCTCCTACTTCCTGCCGGATGGTCAATGGCATTCTGGAATTCTCTTATATATACTGGGACTCGGGTTGGTGGACAACGTGAACGGCAAACCCAGGCCTATGAAGCTGGTACAGCTTATTTTCCTCGGGACTACCCTTCCTCCTCTGCCTACAAGGAGTGGGCGGCAGGAAAAGCAAGTGAAGAGAAAGCGGTCTGGCTCAGAAAGCCCCCAGCAAAGAGAGTCAACTATGGAAAGTTAGGTGTGAGGAGCCCTTGGCAAGCAGATTGGGAGGTCGTCCTCGGGTTGAAGGCTGAACCCTTCATCCAGCCCCAAGCCGGAGCACAATCAAACAGCAACAAAAAAGGAAAGGAGAAGGATAAGGGTCAAGCCGAGGAGTTCACAACAACTCAAAGAGGTGATGACCGATTAGATGTGGATAACGCGCGGAGTGAAGACGATGAAGGTCTTATTGATATATCTCAGGACTCGAAAATCTGTGAGCCGGGAGTGAAACCCTGGCTCTTTCGAGGTTCTGATGTCACTCGAATACTTGAGCTACTTGATCAAGGCAATCCTGGTTCAGAACTCCTTGCCGAAATAAATCGATTGCGTCAAAAACGGTCATTTGAGCCTCTCGGCTCTTTGATTACTGGAGACAATTTGCTCAATCATGCTTTGGTGAATGTAAAAGTGATCATGTTCAGGGAGGGTGTCCCGGAAGACATGGCCATGATCTACCGGGTTTCGGACGAGGAGGGTACGATGTGGGAACAATTGACAGTAGGAAACAGAACAACGGTCTCACCACTACAGGTAGTTCTTGAGCTTGGTTGAATTAAAGTGCTTGGTAGCTTATTCCTTATCTTTAGATGGCCAATAAACGAGTGCCTGAAGAAGATATTATTGGATATGTTACAACAGGTCACTATTCTTTATCAAGAGGGGAAGGCTTTGCCCTTGGTGCGATCCCTCTGATCCGATATCTAGAACTACAAGCTCAACAACGACGGTATGTTTCCTACCTCTTCCTCAGGATTACTTCTCATGGTCCCTCAGTCTCCATCCTAGTCAATCGAGAGACAAACTCACTCTTTTCGTCAAAGTACGCAATATTAATGGTCAACAATGTCGCGCAGCTCATCTCAAGATTCTCGAGTACGGGAGCTGGATAACCAAGCGTCAAGGTTCATGATTCGGTCTAAGAGTTGCATAGAAAGACGCGAGGATAGCACGTGGATAAAGAGATGTTGGTATTCATGCTAGTGCTAAAAAGCGAAAGCGAACAAGGCAACACCTCCATAATGATAGTGTCAGATACAAGAGGCAAAGAAAGTGGAGTGAACGATATAAGTACGAGCATGTCCAAAGGATGCAAGATGTGACTCAAAAAGGACGAAGAGCGGCATTCCCAGTTATGTGATCTTCCATTTATCTACAGTAGCCTGTACTAGTCTGCCCATCTCTGCTTTTGCCTGTTTCTTCGCGCTGGCGGTGATGCCTTCTAGTACGTCGATAGCTCCCGGAGATGTCTGAAGGGGATCAAATTCCAAAACTTGGCCGTCCTTCGTGGGTATCGATACTAGTGCTGAGAAAGACCTTGGTATCGTAGGCTTAGGTGTTACATATGCCTCATGCAGCGGATGCGTAGTTGGATATCGTGACGTCGAGTATATTGAGGTATTTTGCGTGGAGATATGGGATGTAGTGTGAGAATCAGACTGGGAGTTGGCGCGACAATGACTATTGAGGGTAGAATTAAATGCGATAGACGGGTCTCTTCGAATGATGATGCTATTTTTCGATCGGGTATTTGATGCTTTTTCATCTGCTGAACCTTCAGACTGAGATGATTGCAAGGTATGAGTTTCTTCTACTTCTGCTTCTGCTTGTTCGATGCCTTTGAACCAGCCTATGCCGAATTGATATGGATTAGCAAGCGGGGATCCGTTTATACTGAGCATGCTTTCGTCTCTCCTCGGGAGACGTATGGTTGGTGGTAAACCGTTGCTTCCACCGATACCTGATGGAGCCCTGCTATTTGGAAACTTGATGGTCTTCAGTGGTAGAGAAGGATTGAAATTTGAGCTTGAAGGGACACGTTTTGTGGGAGATGCAGGCCGTGATGTGGGTCGAGGGTTAGATGAGGTGTACAAACTAAAGGGTGGTCTTGATCTCATGGGACTAGGTGATGGAGGTATCCGGGAGACTGTGTTTGACTAGGAGAAAAACCTCAGTACAAGAGGATATTGAAGGGGGTGGCCAACATACACCTGTTCGTATTGAGGATTTGTTGGCTGCTGGAACCAGTCGCTTCCGTGGAGTAGCTCCTGGCATCTTTGAGAAACCTGTCATCTTGTTGGGCGATGGAGAAGGTGCCATCCGAGCTGGTCAGGAATGAGGACTGCAGAAAGGAAAAATGAAATTTGGATCTACCAGACTTAGCTGCCCTCGAGCTTTCCCCGTCTCTGGTGAGGCTCTTCTCCATCTCTGCCTCAACACCTTCGACCCATTTTCTCTTTCGTGCATTCTTATCTATCTCTCCGAAGTGGGCATCGGCGCCCGCGGCGACAAGTCTCTCTGTCTGAAAGCCCCTCAGCGCAGCTTGGACATTACCCTGGTATTTCTCTCCAAATTCGCGCATTGTCATGGACCTGACCTGCCTAGGTATCCGGGATACCAGGCCTTCTTGGTGGATGGTAAAGTTTTCTAACCGATCTGCGAGCCATGATTCGAATTGGCGGGTTCGGTGAGCGACTGTCAATAGTAATTACGACATCTGCACTCGCAATGAGACAAAAACTGACCCTCAATGTCGAGGTTTGCAATGAGCTGGCGCCTCTCCTCATCGGTATACTTGCGGTGGGTGTTCATTGTTGATGGCAACAAAGTGTACAACACAAGTTACAACGGTCATGTGACTCATGATAGAATATTAGTGTGGTGTCGTTCCACTCTTTAACCTGTACTTCGAGAATGAAGGATATCTATATGGTCATTGGTGGCTGTGGATTTCTTGGCAGGCATATTGTCCAGCAACTTAGGGACAGAGGCGATAGTGTGTCCGTCTTTGACATTGTTCAACGACACTTCGATGTTCCATTCTATTCCGGCGACATGACAAATATCGAGGACCTGACTAACGCTCTTCGAAAGGTGCGATCCATGGCTATGTTCCACAGCGACTGAACTTCGAACTTTTCAGACTGGTGCTACATGCATTATTCACACCGCTTCTCCAAATCCTCTAGGAAGTATCCCATCATTACTCTACAAAGTCAACGTTGATGGGACAAAAACTATCATTGATGCAGCGTTGGCGCTGGGTGTACGGAAACTTGTTTACACTAGTTCTGCTAGTGTGGTTTTTAGTGGTAGTGACCTACAAAATGCCGATGAACGGCTGCCATATCCTCAAGTCTCTTTCGATGCTTACAGTGACTCCAAAGCCAAGGCAGAAAAAATTGTTTTGGAAGCCAATGGGAAAGACGGTCTGTTGACTGTTTCTCTTCGTCCAGCTGGTATTTTTGGGTACGTTGAAGTCTATGCTGATACGCGATATTAGATTCTCTGACCATTTCCCTAGGCCCGGTGATAGCGCAACGACACCTGGCTTCTGCAAAGTATATCTGGAAAATAAGACACATTTCCAAATTGGTCAAAATGACAAGCTCTTTGATTACACCTATGTCGGTAATGTCGCCAAAGCCCACCTGCTCGCCGCTGATAAGCTGGATCTTCCCCCTCCTGGTGTGGCCCTCTCTGAAATGGAAGAGATTCCCCTCATACCTGAAGATGTACCTCCTTTCACTGAAGTCGAAGAAAGACTGACTCGTATGCCGTTGTCCAATGTGAACACAAGATCAGGCGATCGTAGAGTTCCAACTAGTCAAGCCCGTCCGCTAGGGCCTTGTGTGGAACCGCCATACAATGCCAAGGAAATCGAAAACGCTTTCAACGATCCCAGCCCCACTCTTTCAAACCGTCCTTCCTATCGTAATCGATATGACCAGTTCGCCGACGCTTCTATTATCAAAGCCAAACTTCGCGATCTTGACACCAATCCTCTCCAGGTTGCCGGCCAGGCCTTTTTCATCACTAACGGCCAACCATGTTACTTTTGGGACGTCGCTCGGATGTTCTGGCGTCAAATGGATAATCATTTTCCCGGATACAGAAACTCGAAAACTATTTTTCGTATGCCGAGAACAGCTGCTTTGGCAGCAGCAACAGTAGCAGAGTGGTTCGGGATGATCAGCGGCAAAGTGCCCACCATGAGAAAATTACAGGTCGCCGTATGTTGCACAGCTCGGTGGTACAACATTGAGAAGGCAAGGCGTGTGCTTGGTTACGAACCAGATTTGGGCATAGAGGAAGGGATCAAGCTCGCGGTTGAGGTATGATCTATGATTTTCAATCGTTATGATGCTCATATATACCTCTAGTCGTGGTATCAGGAGTATAGGCAGGGTAATCACGGATGAAAGCATTAATCTAATACATTACAAACCCTTATAGTGACACGTTAGAGTAGGCCCCACATTGCCTCCTACATCTTTTGTTGTGATTTGAGCAACAAAATGTGACTGATATATATACACCTATTTATATCCCGAAACACATTCCAAGAAATCAAAGTAGGGGACATCATTCATTCATCCAAACCACCACGCATTTTTAAGGACAGAAACCCACACTGACTACTCAGCATGGATGAAAATGTTACCTGGTTCCCAATCCAAACGCGCTCTTATATCCTTTCATTCCAATTCTCTCGATGGTATCCTCTGTTTGTGAAACACACTATCAAGAGCACAATTATCCGGTCCCTTCCCACAGGCTTTCAGGAATACCTTACCTCAGATGGCATTTTTGTGCCAGAGGGCTCTGAAGACCAGTCAGCTTTCTTGATTTTTTGGTTCTATTGCAAACAAATGACGTCTGCTGTCGTGCGCTCCTCGACTATACAGCCCACCCGATGGTCTGACATTCGTTGGCTCATCAGACGACGAAGGAAATGATGAAGGATGCAAGACACGAATCACCTACTCGGATGCAAATTCGGATTTTCGAGTGAAACACTGGTCGTTTCCCAAGCTCGACGACGAGATACGGCAGTGTATAGAGAAGTACGGAGGTGTCTTCCCCAAACTCAATTTTTCTTCTCCCAAGGTGAATTTTTGTGCTGCCCTTTTTTATAATCATTTTTTGTGTATCCCTCTACGTTTATCAGGACGCATATTGGGTTCTCTTTAATGCGAATCCACTGCGATGTACTTCCCCTTCGGACGTTTATATTCTCCTCAAGTCTTCAGATCTTATCACACATGATACAGACGCTGTTAATGTCTTTAGTGGCTGCGTCGATGTTGAACCGGGAGAAGAGGAATCCAATTACGAGCTTGAACTCGTTCTACGGAAGTGGTATTGTATCGAACGAAATCGCGAAGTTCGTTGTTTCGTCCGAAATCGACGATTAATAGGTGAGTCATCTTCTCCTCCATATAGCGCATTCCTATGAAGACGCCCTTTTCATTTCCCCCCTCGCTCCCCATACATACACCCCTCCTGCCATTTTTGAAGTTTGTGATTGATATCATTGCAATGTGGCGAGTGGCGTTCAGCATGGCGAACCCCTTACCCTTACTCAACGATCGATTGATATTCACGGATCATGTTTTCTTTCATCTGCGCAGGTATCTCACAACGCGATCTCAATCATTACGAATTTTTCACGGAAAAATCGACAAGAGACAAGATCTCCCATTCAGTGACAAAGTTCTGGGAAGAAGAGATCAAAGACACATGGCCTGGAAATGATTGTGTGTCAAGCCTCGTTTCAGTCTTTGTCCATTTGTTCACAGACCCCTTTCATGATCAATCTCTAGACATTTTTGACCTTCTGCTGACGCGGGATCTATCAAGAGGTCACATCATTGACTTTAATCCGTACTCACCGCGGACAGACGCTCTTCTTTTCTCCTATAAGGAGCTGCATACTCTCTCACAAAATCCGCCGCCTACAATTGAATTCAGGGTCATATCATCGCCCGATCACCCTGCTGCTATCTCAAACATTCCTGTCTTTCAGCACAACATGGTGCCCTTGGAAGCCCTTTCACTGAGTTCTGGGAGAACTCCTGATGAATTTGCAGAGGCATTGAAGGAACATATACAGGAAAGTATGCAAAATGGTCAGTGAAGAGAAGCTTGAAATGGCGTACGCCACACTTAACTTCTGACGCACTTTTAATACACACTCAATATTCAATATTAAATAGGTTACTATGTAATCTATGTGCTCTATTTGTTCTCAAGCTCGATGCCTGAGTCACTGGCGGTATTGTCGATAAAGATAGGTCGCAACTTTGCTAATCCAAACGCATTTTTGAAGAAAACGACGTCACCCTCATCTTCAACAAACTGGAGAGCGTTATGAGTACAATTTCAAAAACATGAATTAAGACACAATCACCTTGCACTCCTTAAAGACTCGGATGACTTCAGCCCAACAACCGGGGGCGCCCTCAAGCCGAATATTACGACTTGCGAGAAATTTCTTCAAAGCTGCACTAGCCTCCCAACTAGACAGACATTAGCTCTGGCTAAAAAACCGTTGATCAAAATAACATACGCATTATAGTGGGGAATTTTGCTGCAAACGTGGTGGGAGACGTGGGTTTCAGAAATGCCATTGGTAGCGTGAGCACCAATACAACCCATGAGTTTGCCGCAGTTGCCGAGGAGATTACGGTCAAGAGTTGCAAGAGCACCACGAGGAAAAGTGAATGCAGGAGCACGATAATGTGGGAGAATAGGATCTGTGTGCTGGAGGAAAGTGATTAAGACAAGCCAATGATTGACCCTATTTTGACATTAGTAGGATCATTCACAAAAAGGACTTAGTTTTGTACCAGAGGTAGGGAACAATATAGAGAGTAAGAACTTCCCAAATACCACGCTGGGAGGCCCAAGCAGTTAGTCCACCAATCCAGATGGCGATACCGACGTTGGACCACACAATTTGCCAAAATTGGTGAGGTTTGAACATGACGGCATTCGGGTCGAAATCTATTATTGCCGCTGACATCTATCTCAAATGAAGATCACGAACACCAACCACTCACGATTAGTTCCTTTGGGGTAACGGGACTGACCAGAAATATTCTTAATGAGGTAGGCAGGCCAACCAGCAAGCTGAAATTGGCTTTCATCAGCACATGAATCAGTCAAATCACGACGATAGTTGGGCTCACAAGGTGTGAAGCACAATTCAAGACAGCACCAACAGGAGAATCACCAAGCGCTTCCCAGAGCTCCTTCATGACTTCCCCTGTGACATGAGAACCAAGGGGATCCTCCTTGGAAGGGTCAAGAGGCGAGAGACCACGCTCAGAACGGGTAAAGGGAACAAAAACCTGGTCATTGGTCATATGTCCAGTCATAGCATGGTGTTGACCATGAGTGATGCGCCAGGCATGGAACGGAACGCCTAGACTAAATAATAAATATATTACGCGTCAGTTATGGCAAAATAGCTCATGCCAAATCAGAGAAACTCACGCCGAATGAATAACCCAACCGACCAGGTTGTTTATGATTTTAGATTCTGAGAATGCTTGGTGACCACACTCATGGCCAATGACCCAAAGACCAGTTGCGAAAAGACCAGCCCAGAAACCGTAGAGTGACCAAAGTGCAAAACGGGCAACGCGGTAGGCAAAAGGATGATATAGTTCAATGACAGTGGAATCGATAAAAGAATCAAGGAACGTTGCGACCTTATAAATGCACCCAATTACAAAGATATCCCAAACGCTGTTTTGCTCATAAGCAAGGTGCTCTGTCTTTAGAAGCGTCATGACTCACACATAGGAAGAAGACCTAAGCGTAGAACGCTTGAAGCAGTGGGGCCTACACAAGGTCAGCTTTAAAAAGGGTACTGTATGAGCCAAGTGCTCACGGAATGACGTCTAAGAGCTCCTTGGTGGTGATGTTGGGGACAATGTAGTCACCCTGGTCGACAGCAAGGCCATCGGAATTTTGTTTCGGGGACATCGTGTAAGCCGTGAAAGTCGACGTCTAAAAAGTGAGGCGACTTGGAAGGAAGAAAGCGACGCAAATTTATGGGGCCGGAACGCCCTCGGCTAATGCCGAAACTCTTTTCATGGGGCACATTTTTTTTGTTTTGAATCAAACCTGCTACCATTATATACATGACTCCATAACAGGCAAAGGTGTGCGATCACAGTCCCTGCGAAGTACAAACTAAGAGTACCTCTAAAACAACTTACTATGGCACATGCCTTCCAGCTTTTGATCACCAGCATGACCACAAGGCAGACCAGGTAATAGACACCACATATGGGTACTCTGGTCAGACCCCTTTTCAAGGGTACCAGTGACTCCTGATGGAGGGCCCACATTAGTTCATCATGTACCTGCTCAGCTTTCATAAGTTGGTGTTCTCACCCATTTCTCAATGAATGGGTGTAAGTTATTGAGAAATTGCACCTGGACAGACCATCCTTTCATGTATATAAGGCTTCCTAGTCTGAGGATTAGACCTCAGACTTAACAACATCTTTTGTTGCTTATCTACTTTGCATTTTTGAAGAACACCTTCAGCAATTACAAACTAGTAAGTGATCATTTGTGATAACATGTTTACTGCCTATTGTTCTACATATAGCAGTTCTTTTGTGACTGGAATAGAGATAACCTAACCATAAAAGGAGCAGTCCTTGTTTGTGTTTAAGGATTAATGTGCATCTATGGGTAATAGATCAGTGTTATGCCAAATCTTAAGGTCCTTGTATCTCCACAGGATCTTATTGCCCTAAGGTCTATTTATGGTCGTCAGAAGCATATTGAAGAGAGCTTCTATGATTACATTCTGTAGTTGGTTAAACCATTTCCACAGCAAGTCATACTATGAATTCTCTGCCCAAGTCTTACTTTCACTTATTTTGGTAAAGAATAGTGAAATGCACTCCAGGATAGGTTCCAGGAGTTCTTTGTACTCCTTGATGCATAATAACTTTTTGGTTTTACGAAAGTGGATTTCTGGTGGACAGGATATAAAGATGACCTTGCCTACTTTGTAGTAGTAGGCACTGATCTTGATGAGTTGCTCAAGTGGATTTGTTGATGTAGACAGTAGTGGTTTTAGTCTTTCCAGTAAGAGTTTGACAGTCACACTCTCCTAGTTCAGTGAGAGTTTTTCTGTGAGTGTCTTTTTGGTGTTTCTAATGGCAGGCATGACTTGGGGGCAAATATGAGCACAACATCCCTAGTTCAGTGGATGAAGTGTGTGGGCAGAAACTATACTACACTACACTAAAAGTGTCCTTCCATCATTGATGTAGGTCTTGTAGTGGACTCAAGTTAGGGTTAACGTTAAGCGCACACTCTTTATCAGAGTTGACAAAGAGAACTCGTTAGAGTTCCCGCTGGATTTGAGTACACTACTTATACCTATTCTACTTGGTCTG
>Ga0154005_100272_pt1 | contig 25431 bp, 29 predicted proteins | sample TSFL089MetaG_FD_104698 | JGI IMG/M metagenome (GOLD analysis project Ga0154005, IMG submission 104698) | Attine ant fungus gardens microbial communities from Florida, USA - TSFL089 MetaG | ecosystem: Host-associated > Fungi > Mycelium > Unclassified | place: USA: Florida, Lake Talquin State...
ATTTGTTTTTTCCTAATCATAGAATATGATGTACTAATACTTTAGGTAGTGTCTTCTTGACAGGTACAGCATGAATATAGTTCTGTTATTATCAGACTGAGTGTCTTCTTGACAGTGACATGTCAATCAAGTTTCTATTTCTAAAATAAGCAACAGTCCTACAGTGGGAAAAGGTTGCTGTCAGATGTGCATGCAAATGTTGATACTGCTATAGAGAAAAACAATCATGTTACCATCGTCCCATTCTAGAATTAGGCACCTGTACCAGGGTATATAATTGTGATGCATTCACAGACTATGCTTTCGGTAAAAGCAGAGTTGACGTGAGGGTAGGTGGAAGGGGGACCTTCAGGCTCTCCTTTGATGCTCCGTTTTAGCGGCAGATCCAAAGGCGTACGCTTGTCCTTGCGTTTTCCAGGCTGACTCGATCCATCTTTTGTTCCAGCACCCTGAGCTGCGTCCTGCAAAGCTTTGGCTTTTTGCTCTTCAAGCATTTCCGCATATTTGTCATCAGTCCCAGAAAAAGCCTTTGCCTCTGTCCCCGCCACAACGCTCTATCTTCAGAAAAGCACGACCAGAACTCAGATTATGCCGCACAGAACTCTATGAAAATCACTCAACGACATATTTAGAAAAGAATAGCAATTTACGGACTATCCACGTATTTATATAGTTATAGCTTGTCATAATCCAATTACAGATCTCCTGCAGAGTAGCCTTGCCATTGATAGCCTTGAAAGCTCAATAAATTAATTGCGCATAGGTGAAAGGTGGCCTGGGCGACATGATCTTGGGGCATTCCAATACTGGAGGCTCATCGCCTTTCTTACGCTTTTTCAAGTAGGCACTCTTGCCTTTCCCGATTGGGTGTTTGATGGGTTCAGGGTCCGGTAAGATGTCAATCTGAGGTTCTGATAAAAATGGTGGATGCTTGACTTTCCGTGGAGGAGAATGTGAAGAGGATGGGATATAGACGTGATATCCACAGAAGGCAAACGTGTGCGGTTGGTGGATGACTGAGAACTGGGAGAAGGACTACAGTGAAGAATTAGTTGGTGCAATGAGAATCTGATATGCAGTATACCTGATTGCTTGCTACCACATTCTCTGTGGATGTGCTGTACAAGTATTGGATGACATCAGTGATTACTGGGTGTGAGAAATGGCGACAATCAGTACAGCCACAAATAATAGTAGAGCATGATTGCGTGACCAGTCTAGAGACTTGATAGGTGACTTGACATCCCAATTTGAGCGGCGACTTGGCGATTCGACTTCTAAATATCTGTCGTGTGATGATATCAAATCCTATGTAATTAGCAGATATCAGTAATATTTCTACATTGAACTATTCGACAACGATGCAGATGATTAATTAGAGTTAGCACTGAGAAATACACAATATACAGCGCTATCACATCAAATGCTAAAAAAAGGAATCCCAGTGGTTATTTGTTTTCTAGTATCCAGAACCCATTGACGAGCCATCCAAGTCCACAGCTGGATGAACCATATAATAGACGCGAACATTATCAGTCTCTGAAGGTATGGACGACTCTTGTGCATCTGATGATAGGAGGGAATCTTGTACGTCACCTCTAGCTTCGATAAGAAACGCATCCTGAGTGAATGGCAAATCGTTAATGAGAAATTACACGTCAAGCGAGATGATGCAAACCTTAACCATTTTCCTCAACGCTTTTGTGATCATCTCCTTCTCATACTCCAACTGCTCGACGTCATAGATCTGATCCTCCTTCGACTCAAGATACCAATCAATTAAATCATCCTTATCAACACCCTTCCCAGTCTCTCTCTCCTTTTGTGACAAGTGTAGAATAATCAGACTCTTGAGTGTTTGGTATTGGTCATGCGAAATCTTCATGCGTGGTCTCAGCATCGGTTGCTCTGGCGCAGGGGCTGGTTCAGTACCAGGATCTCGAGAGGACGATTCTTCCGTTGGCTGCACAGTGTTTCCGTTGATGACTACGCCGTCAAGGGGCATCGAGCTCTCATCCATCATTGCTGAAGACATCTGGACATCCTGACTTTCAACTGCAGTTTGATTGTTTGGTCGATCTCCCTCGAGTACCTCTTCATCAAACTCAATATCATCTTGTTCGACGTGAATGATAGATTGGCGAAGAAGAGTATAGGCTTCACGGACGAAAGCGGGAGTGATCTATAGCGGAGCTTCAATAGACTATTCAGATTGTTTCGTATCTCAACCTACATCGTTTGTGCAATTTGCTCTTGCGATAGCCTCGCTGAGACGAATCATACTCTCCAATTGACGTACGGTAATCCTATATGAATTTCTGCCGGTTCCCGAAGTATCATCCTGCCTGAGACTTCGATACTTCTCCACAAGGACATTGGCAGCTTCTGGCGTGAGCTACCACCAGTGTCAGTTACACGTGCGAAAATTCAGCTCGGGAGATATTCACCTTGGGATTGAACGTTCTAGCATATCGGATATACCGTTGCAGGGTTTCTGTGCTAAACTCGGGATTGATTGCATCATCCTGAAACCTATGGACATTCACAATGTGCTTTGCGATATTCAAATCCGTTTTCTCATCACACTCATCTAACACAACGAAAAACAGGTCGAATCTACTCATGATGGGCGCACTCATCTGTACATTCGCACGGAGAGACTTCTTCTTATCATATCGCCCACCGCTGGGATTTGCAGCAGCGAGGATAGACGTTCGAGCATTTAGGGTGGCGTGAATACCAGCTTTAGCAATAGAAATGGTCTGCTGCTCCATTGCCTCGTGAATGGCGACTTGATCTGAGATATCCATCTTGTCAAATTCGTCAATGGCACAGATGCCATTATCGGCGAGCATTAGAGCCCCAGCCTCTATTGTGAAATCACCTGTTTCTTCATCTTTGACAACGGCAGCCGTTAATCCAGCGGCCGAAGATGCTTTACCGGATGTATATACTGCCCGAGGTAAGAAGGAGCAAACGTATCTTAAAATGATAGGTCAAAATAGTAGAAGGAATCAAGGAGTATTCGAGTGCAAAATTATAACTTACTTGAGGAACTGGGATTTTGAGGTTGAAGGATCGCCGACGATACAAATGTTAATGTCCCCACGAAGATGCATGCCTTCTGGCGTTTGCTTGTGTACACCTCCCATGAGCTGTAGTAGGATACCCTTCTTGACAATCTCGTGACCATATACAGTGGGTGCAATGGATTCTACTAGTCGAGAGTAGATGTGCTCGGAATCAATCATGGTTTTCAATTCCTCAAATTCTGGTTCAGTCAGGGATTGAATGAAGGCAAGGCCAATGTCATCTCCATATTCTTCTTCACCGCGAACATTGGTGCCAACCTACATAAAATCAGTGCACGCCAACTTGCCTAAAAGCTAATCAACTTACTCGTCCATCGGTATCGTGCACCATACAAGCCAAAAAGGCAGTTTTATACTGTAAATCGCGAACACCCAAACTTTTCAAGCCCGTTACCCCGCTCCCACCGGCACCTGCGGCTGCAGTACTTCTCAAAGCTTCTCGTTGGATTTCAGCTTTGTTGCCTCCAGGCAAACCAAGTTGGCTAACATCTGGGATGACAATAAACGTGCCAGTAAAGACGCACTTATCTCCGGCTTTGGCACGTTCAACCATCTCACCACGCAGGATCACATCTAGTGAGCGAGGCATTGAACCTGTCGGGATTTCAGAAGGGTTTTCTTGGATACGGACTTTTTGCCAGTCAGTAAACTTAGATGAATCTATTTGCAACTGCCATGCAACTCGATTTCCACAGGTAGGATTCGGACACAGAGAGGGCTGAAGGACCTGAATACAAGGATGGCCGAGCAGAGTTCAGAAACGTACCTCGGTATATTTGAACTGTTGCTCAACATCGTTCACTGTGCCATTACATATCTCACAAGTGAAGCTGCCGTATAGCAACTCGGGTCGGACTTCACTCGTGCGCGTTACTGTCCCACTGATACTCATGAGAGTTCCAATCTTCTCTGTACGAAGGTCACGGATACCAGAGACTAAAGGAAGGTGATAAAATGCGACATTGAATTCCCGTGATTGAAGATTTGCAGAGTCTGTAGTTGCAGCAGTCGGGTTGATTTTCAGATAGTCCGGCTCATGTTCTGCGACAAGATTCCAAAGAGCTCTTCGCAGGAAGGGTAGAAATCGGTAGTACTGTTTCTGGATGGCATCAGCGAGGACATCATCGCTCTGCAGAAGATGGCCGAAATCGACATAAAGTGTGGTCAACTCATACTCCCGCATCGTGTGGATTTGATCGATGTATATGTGTTCGTCCGTAGGCTCATCTTGTAACATCCCATTAGCACTGGGCGTAGGCGCAAGGTCAACTGCCTCAGTGAATCTACATGATCACTCAGGGTGTATCGCATGTCATCGGTACAGATAACGCACGTCCTTAAGAAATTCTCAAAAGTATCTGCTACGCTCTCTCCAACAGCATCCTTTACTAGGGGTATATCTGAGTTCTGTATCTTCGGTCTTTTCTTTCTCTTGGCTTTCACAGCCCCGGGAAGTTCAGACGGGACATCATTAAGAGTCAAGGCATCTGTTGTTCGCCGTTGTAGGGTCTGCGTGCGAGGTAGCAAGTCTGGTTCAGATGAAGCATTTAAAGGAAGTGAGAGTTCGAACGGCGGCGGGGAAGAGAGCTGATCAGAGTTCATGGAAGAGGTAATTCTTGACGACGCGTTAATTACGGAAAATTGGGCCTGTTTAAGGGTAGGCACAGCCACGACATTATGTCCACGTGATTCGTAGTGATATGTCGTTATAAATTATCTCCGTATTTCACAATGCACGACCTCGACACCCTTGACCCTGCTCATGTCGCTGACGTGCTTTCAAGGCCTCCGTTTGTGCACATACCAGGTGTTGTTAACTCTCGTGACCTCGGCTTATATCCCTCTGTCATTTTCCCGGGTAAAATGACCAAACCCAGGCACCTATACCGCTCTGCAGAAATATCTAGAATTTCGTCGGAGGGTCCGTCTACTGGTAAAAACAAGACATTTTAGCTTTCAGTTGATTACATTTCTAGGAAAGAAGCTGTTAAAAGAGTTGAACATTACCAAAGTCTTCGATTTACGTTCTGACACAGAGATTCAGAAATACAATGCCCCTCCCCCTAAAATTGATGGCGTCGAAATTATTCATGTACCCGTGTTTGAGACCGCAGATTACAGTCCAGAGACAATGGCCAAGTAAGTAAGTCGTGCTCTCTTCTTCCACCCAGCGTCATCAATGCTCATATACCTCCAACGTGACCCACACAGAAGGTTCCAACTCTATGCGAGTGGCCAGACTGAGGTAGATTAATACATCTTACCTTTATTTCCGAATGCTACAGTTTATTTTCACTAGGCCTTCATGGAACTATATTCACAGATTCTTAACCGCGGCGGTCCCGCATTTGCTAGTATCCTTCGACATGTAAGGGATAAGCCAAATGAAGGGTGTCTCTTCCACTGTACAGCTGGGAAAGATAGAACAGGCATTATTGCAGCCATCTTGCTCAAGGTAAATCCTTGTCCGAAATATAAACTTCCAATGTTGACCAGTTTAAGCTTGCGGGCGTAGATGACGAACCAGTAGCCGAGGACTATGCGTTGACACGTGTAGGCCGTGAGCCAGCTCGTGAAATGATATTGGCACGTCTTTCCAAGGAACCCCTATTCGCTTCGAACAGCGAAGCTGCGCTGAACACGTTCACTTGTCGGTAGGTAGTCAAACATCCGGATCTAGAGTATGCTTATTGTAGCCAAAGGCATAATACAATGACAGCTTTTCTGAAACTTGTAGAGGAGAAGTATGATGGTGTTGAAGCCTACGTCAAAAAATACGTTAATCTTGATGACGACGACATAGCTTCTATACGTAGGAATATCCTCATCTCTAGCGGTTCCCATCACTAGTAGCGCTTGTCTCTCGGCAATATTATAGTAACATCCTACTCCCGACAGCTTAGTGTAACAAATTCCAGTAGCAGGAGTGCAGTGGTTTTTCCAACCTCCAATTTCCACTCATTCGAACTTGATGGGTGAAAGATAGACGGATCCATCGTAACAAAGATATGATAGGAAACACATAGGAAACCAGTCATAAATGTATCACCGACTATCACTTTTGAGTAGCCAGTCTGTATCAAATCTTCCTCTCATTTGTTGGTCTACGAGCATTTACGCCTCGTTGCGCCTGCAGTCCACTCGTCACACCTCCAAGCACCGACTGTCCAGCATGAGTTCCCAGTACAGAAGTAGTACTACTTCCGTTCTCAGCCACACCAGCAGCTTGCCCTGTAACATTCCCAGTACTTAGACCACTGGTAACCCTAGCTTTAGGATTCAATGGTGAAAGTGCTCCGCCCCTCCCACTGGGCATAGGTGACTCGCCCGTCGCTCTTCTCCTCATACCAGGACGAAGTACAACTGCAGGTCTCGCGAGACCTGACCTATTGTCCCCGACAATCTCCCTCTGATTCAAATGCAAACCACTCAAATCGAGATCATGATCAAAGTAACCTGGCATAGAAGCGCTGTCACCTTCTCCTATTGCTTGTCGACGAGCTTTCTCATGCCGCATTTGAGTAGATCGGAAATGTGTCAAAAGTTCTTGCCATTTGATCTCATCACGTCCGATTCTGGAACGTGTTGAAGATACATTCGGGGTCGACTTGGGGGCAATGTGAAGGAACCCCGTGGAGTTTACGGCATTGAGACGATTTCGGAGTGACACGAAGGCTGAACTTTGTGGGAGCAGCATGAGGATACCGTAGAGACACTTGAAGAGATAAGGATGTCTCTCTGGCTCGAGAAGTTGCAACCGAATGTCTGATGTCTTTTGAGCAAGAAAGTCGTCAAAAGAAGAGACGAACATACAAGTGAACACAGGGGACTCAATCAACTGGACAAGTTTATCAAGTTGAACAAGCATCTGCACAGTAACTTCGAGGTCAGCACTAAACAATCAATTAGAAAATAGACCCACAAGTAGGAGTATGAGGGCTTACAAGATGTATAGGAGATTTGATGCATGCTCGTATGCTTGCGCCATCAAACAAAGAGCAAAAAGAGACACTGCATTATGGCACCAAGATCGGTATAGTGTCGTGAACAACGCCTGCCCGTCTTGCTATTCGTTGGGTGAGAAAAGAACTGCGGGAAGATGGGGGAAGCATACTCGAGTCTCAAGGCTTTTGAGTCTTCGTCGAAAGTCGGTGAGCTCAGATGAGGTAATGAGGATCACATTCAACTTCTGTACAATGACACTTGCGAACTCCAAATCCTGAGAACAATGTCACTGGTCTATAGGGAATAACAGGCAACAGCACATCTCACCTCTTCTTTTTCAATAATCTCGGCAAATGTCCGATATATCTTCTCCGTATTCATGTGCACACAAAGCTGTCGGACAATGAGGCTACCTCTCGTTTCCAACAGTTTCCTGTCAGTACTGAATAGCTCCAAAAGGTTATGCATAAATGTTTTAAAGTAGCCTTCTTCTGATAGAGACGAGATCTGGGCAATCAGTTGGAGATCATGTTTAATGACCTATTCAAATGATTGATTACATTGACATATTAACAACTTTCTGAGCTGAAATATACCTCTTCGGAGTTGTCATTTAATGTTTTGAGTAATGCTGGGAAAGTCCCATCGTCTAGATTCAGAATCTGCCTAGCATCAACAAGGTCAGCCTGACAGGCATTCAAGACCATATACCTTCTTAGGAGCCTTATTGTGTAGCATAATCAACCAGTTCAGTGTTGTAACCCTCGTCTCTTCCCATTCGCTTAGGAACTGGATAGTCAGTTCAGTCACAGTTGCTTGATAATCAAATGGATCTTCCTCCGATGTCTGATTCTGCGATGGCTTCTCCCCAACCTGCTGTTGCTGGCCATTCACGCTTGCATTTGAGAAAGGCGAAGGAGGTCTTGAGGACGTAACTGGTTGAGGTATTGCAGCCTCTGGAGATATACATGCCTTGACTGTACTACTTGAAGTAGTACTAGGGGCCAAAACTGTCGCAGAAGCTGTTATATGGGTCGTACTTGGTGTTGGTGACCGAGGTACTGGTATACGAGTAAGTAGAAGTGGAGCATTGATTTTCTCGTTTCGAGTTGACGTTGTGGCTGTTGTCATGACTGAAGATGCCTTCTGGACTCGATCTGTGGGTGAAGGTAGTGACTTTATCACGTCGTATAACAACTTGTTGGTTTTGTTCGCAACAGTTTGTATCATGGGAACATGGTGAGCAAGATTTGGAAGGATACAAGGTATTAGTCGGGGAGTAAAAGGAACCATGACTTCGTGAGCCCACGTCAGGAATTCTGCCATCCATCTGAGAGCAGTCGACTGATGGATTTCATCATCTACGGCACAAAGATCGATAATGCAGTCAGATTCAAAAAGTTATGGAACCCACGTTCATTGTCGAGCTGCTGGATGAGGATTTTAATTATAGCCGCAAAATCTATTCGAACACCTTGTCCCGGTATCCATACTTGATTACTCGGATGTGAGTGGCAGTTTTTTTCGTAGAGCATCAAATCACACCTCCGTTTCCTCTGTCATACTGATCTGACGATGCCTGCGTCATGTCCTGGCCAATCACATCCTCCTCAGGCGGGGAATAGGTATCCACAGCAGAACTATCATTTCCCTCTGTCATGGTAAGCTGCCTGGATTCCATGCTATCATTACGGAGATGGCCATTTTCCGGCTTGCGTATAGACCCATTTTCGTCCAGATGACGAGCAACATAAGTGACATCGCGAATTTCCCTCAAGAAATCCGCTAGCAAATTCTCGGTGGCAATCCGCACATCCTCAATGGGATCCGAAAGGTATTTTCTGGGACGATCAGAAATGAAACATGAAAAAAAGTAAACTGCTTACAGGAGCCCACCCAGGAACTCGGGTAAAAATGTGACTAATTCCAACTCTGGCACACTGTCCAACACAGTAATCCACGACACGAGATAACTTCTCGTAAATGGACTGAGGACATAAATTCGCTCCTTTAGTAAATGGATGAAATGTGCAAGGGAGAAAGCTTTCCGCGGTTCTTGGTCACTTTCTAAAGGTAGATCGACCAGGACGCCTTGCATTGCCTCTCTCTCATTCCTGACTCGCTCTGTTTCTGGGTATAGTGGGACATAGTATGCAGCCGACTCTGCAACAATATCCTTCAAAAGCCTATCGAGTAACTCAGCACCATTCTTGACGGAGAGTTCGGAATCGGCGGCGAGCTATGTTGAGACTTGCTTTAACTGATACACCAGCCGACGCGCAGGTGCACTCACCTTGCTCAGTGCATCAAATATATCGTTAAAGTAAACTAGAATCTCTCCCTTTGACACTTTGGCAATATTGTACAAGCACTCTGCTGAGAAATAACGGATCTTGTTCTCTGGATCCACGAAACAGTCGAGAAGTGGCCCGACAAATTTATCCATATACGGTGCAATATCGACACCCAGAGCAATAGCCGTCCCCGCTAGTCCAATAAGCCCACCATTTCGGACATGCAGTGCATTGGTGCTGTTACTAAACATGTCCACCAACTGATCGATAATTGTACCAATGCGCTCTCGGCCTCCAGCTTGGTGACATTCTCGGACTTGCCTGGAGGGTATTTAGTTCATATACAAGGAAAGAAATGAATCATGATCCCGCTGCTTACTTCTCCAGCTCTAGAGCGGCAGCCTTTCGCTTCTCGTATATTTTGTCGACAAGCTGTCTCGAGACTCCGGCATCTGCGTACAGAGTCGGTGGTTATTTTAACCATGAATTAGTTCCACGCACAACACACCCATTGATGGTTGACAAAAGTGTTGATATCATACAACAAGAAACAATGATGTTGAGCAGGTCGAGAATAAACCGAAGACCAAACTGCATCAACTCATCACACGTCACCGATCACACCGTCCGGTCTCGAAATAGCTCAAGTTGATGTATACAATTAAATATAAAGATTATCGGAAAGACACATTCAATCACTATTTCTTTTCCAGTAAATCGAAGCTAATGTAACAGCGTCGCAGACTTAGAGAGACAGTTTTTTAGCTTTTGAAAGAAATACTTACCTGAACTTTGGATATCGCTGACAGTTATTCAAAGCTGAAGGTATCTGTCGAAGTATGACATCATTTATCTTCGCCTCGCCATCATTCTTTACTCCATATTCATTTCTCTCATAGCTCAATTGCGCCACTTGTCATTGTCGCCCTCACGACGTATGTAGAAACTCCGAGACAATCTTTATCCCCTAAGTAAATATACACACTCATCTTGTATATAAAGTACAATCCTATAAGCCCTGAGGCTAGCCGTTTCCGTCCGGACCTCAGTCCGGCATCCATTTCAGCATCCTGAGGACTTACCTGCGCATTCAAATTACACCAAGTGATAGTTTGTCGCAGAACGACATCGGTTATGGGATGACACTGAGATGTCATGGAAACATCATTTCTTGGAGCGGTTTCTAGGATACTTAGGTATATAAAATAGGGAATGTACATAGAATAATTTAAGGTCTTTCTTCCTTTCCCCACTCCCCTGCGCGCATATTTATTTGTACTGCGTCATAGTTAACATGCTTAGAAATGAGCAAAGAATGATCACATTTCTGTCGTGATACATCGGGTCAATTATTTGTGGCTATCTAAAAATCAGGCGAACATGCTTACTTGGTCCAGCACAGTCCCAGGATGTCCCAAATCAAAAAACGACCCAAGGATACACAACTGCATTGAAAACCTGGAGATTTGACCGGGTGGTCACTACAACAAGCCTGCGAAGGTCAGGCGACGTTTTAGAGAAATTTACACCAACTGTGGTATAAGTTCGTGACTATAAATAGCAGCTACATCATTTATGTATGCATGCATAAGAATGTGCCAAATTAAACAACGAAGACAAGAAGGTCGAGCTAAAGAGGTTCCTCAGGTGCACAGTAAGTCAGCTTGAACAACCAGAGCAACCTTTTGTCCCTTGCCTCTTGCCTGATTGATCAGAGATGGCAACATCTGCAGTATCGCCTGTCTTCACAGAGACTGATGTTTTCTCTGTAATAAAAAATCAAAACTTTACTTGATGCGGAAATTCCAGTGAGATTTGGTTTCACTAGAAAAAGGCCACAAGACGTCAATATTTGGTCTGGGTAATGGTGTCGTCATGGAGTCGCTTTCTCGCGTACGTATGTTATGCACTATCAAATTCATGAAAAACATAAATCAGACAGTCACATGCCCAGCATCATCAACTATCTCCAGCCCTTTTTCTTTGCCTTCACCTACTACGGCTACTTTAAGCTTCCTTTTCGATGCCCTGACAGGATTAGGGTCCTGATATCACATTAGAAAATGTCATGTTAACATGTATCAATTAACAAATTGTAAACTCACCTCAAAGATTTCATTTAGCTGTTCTCTGCATGTTCGAAGGTGCTGTCAGTGCTATGTCCACACGAGGAAATTCATTGGGCCTACAATGTTCGTCCCTTGGTTTCTACTACAAACAAGTAGATCACGAGGCATTCGAACAGGTCCCAGGCAACATACACGATATAATACTGCATGAAGAACATGAACCCAGTTTCATTCCATTGAGGATTGGTGCCACTTACTTTCCATCCAATGCGTCCAAGTGCGATAGGGCCTGCATAGACATTGACAAAGCCAGCACAGCTGACTGCAAGAGCGTTTCTAGAACGTTGGCAATCAACAACTCAAACACATAGACCATTGTGAATCATTTCGTACAGTGCCATCCCCTTGGCTCTGGTATTATATTGGAGTACCTCAGTGGGGTATACAGCTTGGAGTGGCGTGTATGCAAGGCTGAAGACAAATCCAAACAAGACTATGTAGAAAGGATATTGAGAATGTTCCATAATAGAAAAATAAAAGCTTGGACATACATATGAAGGCTATGGCAGCATTCGCACCTGCTGGATTTGCTCCATTTGAGCCCCATTTAGCGGTAAGACCAGTAACGACAGATAGTGTCCCAGCACAAGCAAAGGTACCCCAGAGCCAGATGTTCCTTCTTCCAACTGAATGACAAGAAAGTTAGTGCTGACTTATACAAGCAGAGAGCTAAACTGACCCTTATCTGTCAACGATGTTCCGATGAGAGCGCCAACTGCTGACACGACAGTGTTTGCAAAATTGAGTGTCAACAACTGATTCTGTGTTGCTACACCGGCATTCTTGAAAAGAATGGTAAGGAAGTATCTGCGATGTATTAGAGTTATACCAATTTTTGATTCGTATAATTTACCCCAGACCGTTCCCTGACCATTGCTGAAATAAAGGGTCAGTTCTTTTGTCATCCAAAGGAAGGAGGAGACCTACTCCGAAAAAGGACATTAATAGCAGCATGCACGTACGGTACCTGGCGTTCCGGGTAGCAAAAAGCTCAGACCAGTCGTACCTTAATCTGATTAGTATTCAACGTCATTTTTCAGCCATCTGTAGACATACCATCGCTTATCTGAGGCGTCCAACTTGACACCTTCCATGTATTCCTTCCATTCAAGTTTTACCAATGGAGCATTCTCATCACCATCTCCATGGTATTTCGCCAGGATTCTCTTGGCCTCATCATTCCTACCCACCGCAATCAACCAACGAGGAGACTAAGGAAAAATGAGCCATTTCAGCGGATGTCACGTATCGGCATCCATTCACCTCTGGGAGGAACCAGGGGCCGAAGGCAAGGATAGCCGCTGGTATTATTTGGATAGCAAGAGGTAGCCTCCAGGATAGAGTTGACGGGTTTCTCCCAGATGCAACGGTTAGTCCAGCTAATTGAGCATTAAACCAATGTGGAAGACGTTCAGATTAACGACGCACTACAAAGGATGGATCCAGAGTAGTAGAAAGCTATGAAACGCTTGTGAGTTCCCCGCACCCTGTATCAAATTATTTTTCGTACTATTATACCTGACAGAATGTCAATTGATAAGCAGGACAGGTCCTAGGGAATAATCTTACATTCCTGTTATCCTTCCGCGCCACTATCAGACATGAATCAGTAATATTGTCATATCCTTGTGAAACGATCTCACCTGTGGGGGCGACATCTCAACAACATACGAGGGAGCAGCCGTTGTCGTGATTGACACTCCAAAGCCGAGAACAAATCGGCCGGCAAGAAGGTAATGTACATTCCGAGATGCAGTGATCACAGCCGCACCTAGAATGCTCAGTCAAGCATATTCATCCAAGAGTCAAATGGATGTACCAATGATAATGATGAACCCGCCAATAGACTAACTTGAGGCGTCAGGTGGGGGTCGCATCAACTCGCCGAAATCCTTACCATGCCTCCCCGACGACCAAGGATATCTGTTACGGGGCCCGCGACAACAACTCCAGCAATGTTACCTATATCAAATGAATCAAGATCAGATCTTGGGCAATTAGATTGAAATACCAATTGAGTACTGATTGGAACATTAGCCTATGAAGAATAGAAAGTTACTCAGTGCTCACTATTCCGAAAATTATTGCTGTCGTTGTACCCACGCCCCCTCCAGCATCTGAACCATCAATACCAAAAAAATCCAGATACTGTCTGCAAAGGATTTAGTTATCTTAAACTACGCCGATTCTGAATGCGTACGCCATTCCATTTACGGCACTCATCACTACAATCGGTTCAACCAACATATGACCCAGAAAGTAGTCATCGCATACCAGATCCATCAAACCCATTTGACAAGCTTCCCATGTATGCCACTAACATGATGGCGAACAGTTGTAATGAACGCCAGCTGGTAGCCTTCAATTGAGGACCGGTAGATAATGCCAAGGCATATTCGGCATTCATAACTTCCATGAATTGAGTATGTTCATGCTCTGTCATAGCATTTTTATGGTCGGTTTCATGCAAGGATGATTTCTCGTTGTCTGACATGACTGGAGAGAAGACAACAACGGAAGATTATTTTAGAGTTCGCATTTTATACTGATTCTCCCTGCGTTCGCGTGACCCCTCCGAAATGGACAGTGTAGACTCCGGTCTCAATCCCCACGAGGGAGCGGTATAGTATTTCCCGTATAGGGCCCTAGTCTGACGACTTCCTTCATGGAATCGTAGAAGCTTTGTTGAAATCCAAGACCATGCGAAAGGACAGAGCGCCCATACTGGCGTTTTAGGTGAAGCTGGCTGAATTTATTCGGGCGGACTTCGGCTGAACTACCCCTGGCGCTACTTCAAATCAAATCCCGCCTAACCCCATGATGTCTTTGTGATGCCTTTGTACCTGTTTCCACGTGTGTGTGTGTGTGATTTCAGCATTTGTTAACCGCAACAGGGAGCACCACAAGACGCGGCGAGCTATGTATAGACAGACCCTCAGGTACAGCCCAATGACTATCTACAGACCCCAGCTCAAGAGGTAACGAACTAAGGATAGTCCAATGTCTTTGGCACTGTGTTATCGGCCTAACTACCGGCAGGAATATTGACTATCTACTGAACAGGTGTCCGGGACATACCGTCCGGAGATTAGGTATCTATTGGGGTCCAAGTGCTGTACTTCAGAGCTCGGTTACTTAGACCACGAGGGGACCGGAAAGAATATCCCGAACTGGTAATTAGACCGATGTGAACAGCGTATCGGATGGCGGATGTTAGGAGATGGCCACGGCGGACAGCCCTTCTGCCGGCGCCGGATCCCGGGGGAGTCCCACTCTATTCTCCGGGTTATATGTCATTTGTACCATGTTTGGTATATTGCTGCTGACACAATAGCGACCTGGCTCCACGTGTCTATGCTTGAAGATCAAGCAATCAGGAAGTGGCTTGTCGCCCACGGCGGCTCACTCTCAGAAAGCATTCATTTTCAGCATACAGGTGTGGTTGCATGCAGATGTCAAGGGCATAATGGAACTAACCACCAGTTGTTGACCAGGTGAAGGCACTTGATCAATTTTCCATCCCCAACCAGCTGAAAAGTCATGAAGGTCTCTCCGGAAATGCTGTAGTAGCCACCAAGGATATGCCTGCCGACGTCGTGGTCGTAGCCTGCCCTTTCTCCCTTATTATTACAGAAAAGCTTGCCCAGACAAATCTCTTGACATTATTTTCGATGAAAAACATCGTGGACTGGACTGAGAGACAATGGATTAGTACCTATATTTGCTTCCATTGGCTTTACAATGACTCCCTGGAGCGGTGAGGGATATTCCACTTCAAATTGAGCACTGCTCATAATGATACAATCATCTTGAGACCCCCAGAGTTAGAACATTACCCATACATTGCCACATTACCGACTTCTGACCAGCTGCTGACATCTGTGCAATTCACAGAAATTGAACTTGAAGCTTTCAAAGGTTCAAATATTTACCAAGCCACTATTGACCGTCAGTGGGAATGGCGGGTGGAGTGGCAGCAATGCCACTCTGTAATCACCCATCGGAACCCGGATTGGGGAAGAGCTTTTACATGGTTAGTTCACCTATGTAATGGTTGGTTGGATTTCAGATTCACCCGCTTAGGGATCTGTACTTGGCTGCGGCCACGCACATTTCTTCGCGCGCTTTTCCATCATCCCTTCTGTCGTCAAATCCTACGCTTGAAGTCGCAGATGATACGAAACCAATTCTAATTCCTGGTGTAGACTCGCTTAACCATAAGCGCGCCCAACCGGTTACTTGGTCTGTGAACTCTCCAGCATCTACCTCGGTGCCAGGAAACCAACAGCCAACCATATCCTTGATCCTGCACGAGAATACGACCGCAGGAAGCGAGCTCTTCAATAACTACGGTCCAAAACCGAACTCGGAGCTCATCTTGGGCTATGGCTTCTCCCTGTCCGACAATCCAGACGATACAATCCTTCTCCAAATTAGTGGAATTGACAAAAAGTGGGAGATAGGGCGCTCAGCTCAAGGTGCTGCTGCTATCTGGGATGAGCTTTTTCACATTGTAGAGCAGGATCAGGATGGTAATGATCAAGAGGTATATGAAACCCAAATGGATGTAGCAGACACGTTGGCGAGTATGGTACATGTGCTTTTAGAGAAGCTCCCATTAGAGGAAAAGGTGAAGGACATAGACATACGTCCAGAAGTGTTGAAAATGTGGAAGGACTATATTCAAGGTACGTTTTTGTGTTTCTCCGTTGGCCCTTTGTCGTTCAGTCTGAGTGTTCCAGGGCAAGCCGATATCTTGTCCTCACTTTTGACTTTTTGCCGAAACAAGGAAAGTGAGGCTGTAGAACTTGCACGTAGCTCAGGCATAGAACTTGTCATTGAGAGTTGAGTGAATAAATACAGCTCACTAGGTCACGCCAGAGAATGTGATTTGCTCGTCCGAAAGGCACGTTATGATCAGTAGTCCCTGCCACTAGAATTGCCTAGTCAATAGAATGATTATATTTCACCTGGGAGCCGAAGGGTTAATCTCACGTTAATCTCACGTGGTACAGCATTTCTTTTAATGCGATCAAAATTGATTAAGCAGGAGAACACATTCATTCTCACCCACTCTGTCACCTTCGAATCCATCACAATATTTCCTTATACATCGCCATTAGCGTCTTCAGATAATCACAACTAATAGATCGCACATTCTGCAGATATCCTTTCTCCGATAGCACTCAAAATGAGAGCTCTGCCTCAGTCTGTCAGATCCCAGTATGAAACCAATGTACCTGAGAAGAATGAGTCCTTGACATATGTTGTTTTAGAGGAAAGAAACGCATTTTAACGAACGTGATGGATGAGAAAAGGTTCATCATGACAATCAAGGGTAAAGGAAAGACTCAAGATGAAGCCTCACCACCTCAAAACCGCTTCAAGATCAAAAAACGTAGGACGAGACTAAAACCCTAAACCCTTAGCACAGTGATCTTATTTCTATAGCAAAGCGCGCAGAGACGAGACCATGCCCTGTTTGTGATGAACTCGTACCTTTACGACTCATGGCTCTCCATGCTCAATTAGAGGCTGAACGAGTGGATGAAATCATCAAACAAGTTGGCTCGGCTGAACCTATACTTCTTCCGGATGAATTCGATGGTTTGAGGTTTGTCACTAATTTCCATTATTAATATATTCACCCTGTTCCAGTCGTCCAGGACCATCTTCGGGAGCTCGTAGCCGTCGTTCTGCCGCAAAAGCAATGAAATCATTTGCCTCTTCCTCTATGTATCCTGAGACGAACGAAAAGTTCATAAAAACCATACAAACGATACAACGACGTCGTAAACAACGCCATGCACGGTTCAAGGAGATGGCTCGGGAGGAAGAGGGGTATTCTGAACAATCATATAGGGCTAGGCGAACCGAAGCTACGAGTGATGAAGTCACGTGTCCTGTATGCAGTCGAGGGATTCACGGTGACCAAGAAGTCATTGATATCCATGTGGACTCATGTTTGGTTGATGAATGTAGAAAATTGGCGGAGGAAAGGGCGAGGAGAACCGTACAAGATTCTGCTATCATGGATGATAATAACTGGGATGGCACGCTACCAGATGGAGCTGGTGGTTACATTGGTAATGTTCGTGGTGCGCCATTACTATTCTCTTGAGCCATTTAAATTTTCTTCAAGATGACAGGGACCGGCTTCCATACCCGAGATCCAACAAGCCAGGATATTGAGGATGAAGTTGACATAGATGGTGATGACCGAGATAAATATGGTGAAGCACAGTTTACTGAGAGTGATATTTTACCTGTCGATGTGAACAATCGACCTCTGGAGGCGGAGGAAGATACAATAGACGAGGATCAGTCTGAAAGAGGTGGTTCTGTACGAAAGTCACTACACGATCTGATTGCAGAGGGAAAGAACATCCAACGCCAAGGCTGGCACCTCAATAATCTAAATGTTAGAATGTCAAGAGCAGGTGATATTGACAAGTTAGATCTGGCCATAACCAAAGCAAAGCAGCAAGGCATCTTGAAGGCGATTATAGTTGCTCTGGAGGAGAAAGTTAAACATCTGGTAAATTCCTTCGACTGTTCATGAACAAAACTGAAGTAATGACTCAGGAATCCCCAAAAACGCTATCAACCTCGTTACTCTGTCGTATTTGTTTAGATGCTTATGATGAACCAACTGTCTCGACTGGTTGTTGGCATGTATGCTGTAGAGAGTGCTGGCTCCGCTGCCTGGGGTCAACCAAGCTTTGCCCGATCTGCAAGCGAATTACCGAGGCTGCCGATTTGCGCCGCATATATCTCTGATGCTCTGTATACTTTCTGTTCATGGGCCCAGGTGTTTGTTGGTCGCTATAGATACGCATTCAAGATCAGAATCATCGACTTTCGGAATATGATCTGCTTCGAGGAGAATTTTCAGGATACTAATGAGGCAATTCCGAGCTCATGCAAATGGTCTTCGGAAGTCCAGCCTTATCCATGCTGCACACACGACTTAGAGCGTCATGTTTTTCAGTGAAAGAGAGCAAGATTTTAAGGGGTTCTAGCGAGTTTTTTTCTCTTTGTTAAACTCTATATTCTTTTCATCAGGGATTGAGGACCTTTCCTGATTTTCGCTCATTGGTAATATTTGGACCTTTTTTTTCAACTGAATGAGGCTAATTGTACTTTTTTCTGCATCTATTTCATTATTTGGTTGTATAATTACTATCCTGTCATCCCCATGACACCTTGCAGCAAACTGGAAATAAATTTATTTCTTGACTTACAGTCAGTTAGTTACTTGTATGTGCTATGCTTACACCAACAACTCTTCTGACAGGAGGAGAGGGAAGTGAGGGTGAAGACTCTGAGCATTCTTATCTTCTTACCATCAACTATATCTTACTCTTCATGTGGAAAGTTGCATTATTCCCAAAACCCCATATTAACCGACTCCACTTTGTGATGTTTAGATTGGACCAAATCTATGTCTGTTGCTGTCCTGCGGTTTCAGACCATTGCTTACTTCCCATCTGCACTAACCGAGAACAAGCTCTCGCAAAAGCAAATACCTCCTCTTCACCGGTAAACATTGAACTGCTGCCGATAATCTCAGTTGGCAAGCCCTGTTTATGCAGATGTTATTTTGTCGTCGTAGGGTAATCGTAAGAGGATAGTACATACGAGATCGTCCATCACACTCCGCATCTGGTCTGATATGCCCTTCTTTGTGTCCACGCCGTCGTCTGAAAATACTTGGTATACCGGGACCTCGGATGTTACGAATAGTTTGGTCTATTCAAAGTTTGTGTCATGTACTATAATAAAATGAAAACAGCGTACCTTGTTCTCATAACATGCTACCAGATGGCAAATATCAGTTCAAGAGATGGTGAAGTTTTCGATAGAGCTTACCGTCAATGAATGTGATGAACCTGCGTGCCTAGACAAAGCGCTTTCAGGTCAGGCTGTAAAAGAACATCGATTGTCTGGACTGTGACGTACCCAATCTTTCTGATTCAACCCCATCTTCGGGATATTGAGCACGAATATAGTGCTGAATTTGTTGGTGATCTCAATATAGTCCGCAGCACTCAAAGGCTGACCACACAAATCTTCAAAATCGTACTTGGCTATATTTGAAGTGCTTTCAGGCACTACAAGCTTTCGACCCCAGGACTCAATGGTGCGGTGGAGGATGGGAGGATCGTCAGGGTCCCTAGACGTGCATGCATCGAATATTTTCTTGATTTCATTCGCATTCTCAGGTGTGATAGGATGATAGTATACGTGCGAAAGAGCGCGAGGTATACGGCGGTAATCTATCAAGTCAGGGTCAAGCCTCATGCAGAGGAAGGAGATCGGAGCACCTGTCCCGGAGTTCAAATCTGTTACCTCAAATTGTGACTTCAGTAGATTGATTGCAGGAATAAAGCTGGATCGTTGTATCCCATTCTTATAGAGTTCATCTGGGTGCCGACTGTGTTCCTTTCGTCATGTAAATCTTCCAGTAATTGGATAGACTTACTTCGACGTCATTACACACACAACACCAGAGTTGAGCAGAGACTCCAAAAGACGTCGGAGAATCATGGCATCAGCAATATCGGTTACCTAGATTGTGTATCAACCCCGAATGATCGCAGCAAATGAGAATGTACCTGGAATTCATCAAAGCATAAGACAGCAGCATCATTTGCTAGATCTCGAGCGACAGGTAATATAGGGTCCCCTCCGTCCAAACCCAGGTCAATCTTGGCTGCATGTAAACGCTTATGGACATCAACCATGAAAGCATGGAAATGAACACGGCGCTTGCGAGTGATGGTAGGTGGGAGCGTGTGATAAAAGAGATCCATGAGCATAGTTTTTCCTGAGCCGACATCACCATATAAGTACAATCCTTTGGGAGCATCCACAGGTAGTTTAGTTGAATGAGTTGCTTCACGGCTAAAAAGACGGGACAGCTAGATACGTTGGCATCGTAAACTATGTGGCCACGCAAGATATGATAATGCGCAGGCGTACTAGTCCGGAAGGTTTCGGTGGGTCAGGTACTTGGGGTGGAGTGTAGACTAACAGTCTATCGTGCAAGCCCTGCAGTTTTCGAATGATCTGCATTTGATGCTCATCACTCCGCAATACGCTAGTTTCCAAGAGTTCTCGGTACCGGAATAGTGGTGTGATAACGTCTGGCCAATCAACCATATCAGAAAGGCCAAAGACATAATGCAAAAGACTCCAACCATTGAGGGGAGGAATTGAGGTCCGCTGAGCCTGTATTTCTTGTCCTTCAGTAAGAGTATGCTCTGGGGCATCTGTAGTCGACAATTTGGGATAGATTTTCTGTGACGAAGAAGCAAGAGATGAGCTATGAACCCGATTAACCGGTTTAGGTATTGAATTAGATATTGAAGGAGTTGTCCATGCAATAGAAGCAGATAAGCTAGCACAGGGTGAGGAAGCTGGCCTGGAATGAGAGGAAGCTAGTATACTGCGCACTGCCCTCATCTTGTAGCATGAGGTATGTCAACGTCTGAACACGTGCACTTAGGTCCGCAAGACAGACTTAGATGATGGACAGCGATGAGGCCTACATCCTCCTCCTACTAGCAGACAGCAACCTTCCTACAGGCTCTTTCGTCGCCTCCTCTGGCTTAGAGTCCTATGTTACGCATGGGCTTTGGTCAAACAAGTCGACCATAATCGATTTTGTTCGCGATAGTCTTGCCAGTTACGCCTATAGTACACTACCCTTCGTTTCCGACGCACATCGTATTATAACTGCATATGCTGCTTCAGGCAATCCGCCATCCACGGAGGAGTTGGATGGAGCTATTGAAGAATTACTGCGGTTGGACGACTTGTGTGAAACAATGACTCTCAATCATGTGGCTCGTAGAGCATCCAAAGCTCAGGGCATTGCGCTCCTTGCCCTTTATTCCAAAGGTTTCTCCAGGCCCGCATTTCTCCTAGATAGCGTGGAAGAGGCCACCCTTATTAGTGAACAACGACTGTCGTCTTTGTTGATCAAGTATAAAGCTCTTATCATGGCAGAAGGTTTTCCTGGTCACTTGCCCATTTGCTGGGGAATGCTCACAGGAGCCCTCAAACTAACTCTAGGTCAGTTATGCATTCTTCAATGTTTAATCAAGTTCCATTTGTCTCCTAAAATCACCAGAGCGTTCTCAATATCTTCATTTATTCCTTCATGCTCGGAGCCTCCTGTCTGCCTCAGTACGACTGAACGGTATCGGCCCTTACGGTGCTCAGCAGATATTGTTGCATGCAATTCGTCCTCTCGTGGCAGCTGAAGCAGCTAGATGCAAAGACCACCATACGGGCGTACTGTCTCATGACCATCAAACCACCCAAGGTCCAGCAAACACTTGGCCTTTGGGTGAAATTCTTGCCACTCGCCACGACCAACAGCACTCTCGTATCTTTAATAGTTGACACCAACTAGAAATAGAATATAGGTGATCATCTTTTGTCTCGAAACAGATGCAAGGGTTACAATACGATCGGCTTACGATGAGCTAGTAATCAGAGCCAATCTCGCCGATACTTCCGCCTGGCTCCTTGCAAGGCTGGACAGATACGAAAACATAATAGTGTCTTGTAAACTACCATTGAACCCGTTGACTTCCTCGCCTATCCCCACACTAGAACCCAACGTGTCCATTAGATATTTCCCAATCGCTGGATCACCTTTTGTCTCGCCACGAAGGACCGACTGGACATAAGCAAGTACACGATCGAGCATGGATGAGACATTTGAAATTGCTGTTTCTAAAACTTCGAGGTCAGGGACTTGCTGGGAAATAGTGGATGAAGGGGATTCTGAGGCACTAATAAGGAGATCAACTATTCCACTCTCAGAGGAGGGTCTGGATAGATAAAACAGATTAAAACGCACAGCCGCTTCGTTCGGCCTCATGGAGGAATTGGAGCTCGACAGGTACTGGTACGAAGACGCAGTTTTCAGCCTTAGGCATAATACCAACGGGTGAACTGCATTGAGAAAAAGTAGATGAGATCCAAGCAAAAGATCAAAATGCCAATATACCTAACATAGGCTCTGACGCTAGCCTCCTCGCCCTGGACAGCGCCAGTATTTAATGTAATATGTACAGCTGGGAGAGGCGAAGTCTCCAGGGAGTAGAAATTTTGAATAAGTGCAGAATATGTATCCAATTTTGACCCCGTTGAGTACCTAATGTCCCATTTGTTCATGACGAAGAATTACAAGAGTTATACAGACAAACAAAATTTGTGACGTACCAACCAACGATACCCTCCTTCGGATTGACTTTACGATGCAATTCATACATCGTTTTGTGATATTCCGTATCTACAGCAACCTGTTCATCCGTCTCGCTGTGCAGAACAGCGAACGCTGTCCTGATTTCAATCTCGTTCTCAGTTCTTCGTCCCAAGAGCGTACCAATCACTCGTTCTTGTTGATCTGTCCGTCGGAGGTAATGGTCGAGAATGGTGAAAAATACAACAGGTAGTATAATCACATTTTGCGGGATCCGGCTGTGTAGCAATAGACGATGTGAAATATGTAGCAAGAGGAACGTTGCAAAACTTGAGCAGACAAGAAAAGTAAGACATACATAGTGCTAGGCAACGTATTTCCGGTGAGATGTATTGCGGAAGAGGTATGCCCAAGAGACATTTTATGATCTCCCCGGTAGTCCTCTTTGTGCGATAATAACAATATCAGATGGACAAATCAATTACGGCTTAATGAAAGTATGCATTCGATGATGTGGGAAATAAAACCGGATACTGCCGAGTTGCAGATTGACTGCTGGCTCTCCAGAGACCCTTTTGTACCTATACTAGAAATATGCCTTCAGAAGATACCAAGGTATAGAATAGGCCATTCCTCGTATCGCATCTGTGGTTCACTTTTCTGTAGGAACGCATAGCGAAGGTGCTTGACATTGGTCGTGTATGTCTAACCCAGGTTTCGGTTGGCTTCAGAGATTCCTAACTTCGACTGTATAACAGACTGTCCTTCACTACGGCTGGATTCCTCTCATCATATACGTCGGCTTCACAAGAAGTAACCCACAGCCCTCATTCATCAAGTGTGTAGCCTCCACTTCCATGTTCTAAATGCGACTGACACCTCTCTAGGCTCATCAGTCCTCTGGCTTAGGCATCACTACCCAAAATTATGCGTACTAGATGCATCTCATTTGGCCGCAGGGCCGAGGTCAAGATGTAGCATGATGTTTTACGTGGCACAAATGCCCGGTTGTTTACCATGTTTGGACGTTTGAAAAACTCCACACAGAAGCATGTAGTGATACTGCAATACATAATGCAACCTCTATCCGTTATTGCCCGGTCTGAAAGCTGATGTTAGACAGAAGACTCCGATTGCGAGCCAGCGCCAAAACACCTGAAGGCTTTATACCGTAACTCATTTCGTAACACTGCCTTTAAAGTGAGTTCTTCGTCATAATATTCGTCTTTCATTCTTCTTCCAGAGAAGTGACGATTATTCGCATCGTGGTGGCACTCCAGGGACTTTAATCCTCTAAGGTGCTCCGAAACTATCCCAGTCTGCTCACCGCCCCTCGCAGGGCTGGTTTGCAATAGTGGCTTTGATGTGGATTTGACAAGGCCAGATATGAACTTTCTCTTCCCTTGATCTGTTCTTTGTTTGTATATCAGCCATCTCATGTAAATCAACATTTTCAGTCTCTTCTTGCAAGTGCTACCTATCCGATGGCCATTTACGAGGTTGTCAGGTGACAGTCTGTCATACATGCATTTGACTGTTCAGACACATGAGTGGATGGATTATTTCAGTAACTTCTTTTACTTTATTCTTTACTTTATTCTTTTTCTTATTTGTGGTATAGATACTGTTCTACTTCTGGTAATTCCTTTTTTTTTTTTGAATCAACAATTTATTACATGGTGCTTGATCACAGTCTGTGGCAGCACTATGTAAGGTAGCTACATACCTCTAACACATGTTGTAAGTGTGTCTCTCAGACCCCAACTGTAGTCAGTAGTCTAGGTAGAGAAAAAAAAATTTCACTAAATAACAAATACCAGTGTCCAAGATATGCTCCTGTCAATGTTTCAATTCTACCTTTAGTCTTCCCATACTTTGTGACCAGACCAATCCTCTTTGCACATAACACTTGTGAATAGATACTAAAACAGGTTTTCTGGTCAGACCTCTTTTTAGATAGGTACCAGTGATTTCTTAGTGAGCCAAAGCTCTATGAGAAGAGCCTGAGTCAGTTCATTCTATTAATAGCATGTTCTTCATTCTGTCATGATTTGCTCTGGCACTTATTCTTTTCCTTTAATTAAATAATTAATTAATGACATCATAACATGATGACTACAACATAGGAACATCATAAACAATAAAAGAATAAGCATGAAAGAGATTGAGTGATGATCTAAGGCAGATCACATACCAATCAGACAGCTGCCATATGTGAGAGAACATGTGGGCAGAAACTACCTGACATAGGGAATTACTCAGGTCTTGACAAATAGTAGTATATAAATACTATAGTTGCTCTTAGAATAGATCAGCCACAACCACATATACATATATAAATAGCTAGTCAATTCATAGAGGGGCTCTGTTGATGTAAGGCCTTGGATCAAGGTTGAGTAACCCTAACCCTTAACCCTCTCTTTATCGGAGATTGATAAAGAGAACTCATTAGAGTCCTCGCTAGATTGTGTACACTACTTATACATGTCCAATTATTTGTCCTTGTTTACTGATCCAACTACATTACATAATTAAAAGAAAAGAAAAGAAAAAGAAAATAAATATTGACTTAGAGACAGAAGGCGATTTATGACATCACCCCTCTCTCAAGGGTCCTCGTCCTGAGGACTTCTTCATAGTTCATTGTATGGGTCCCTTAGGTCTCCCATATCCTGATTTTCATCTCCCAGCTCCTCTAAATATTTTCTATCTTCTTCAAGCCTCCGTCGATCTTCCTCATCCACTTCTTC
>Ga0154005_100274_pt1 | contig 25363 bp, 30 predicted proteins | sample TSFL089MetaG_FD_104698 | JGI IMG/M metagenome (GOLD analysis project Ga0154005, IMG submission 104698) | Attine ant fungus gardens microbial communities from Florida, USA - TSFL089 MetaG | ecosystem: Host-associated > Fungi > Mycelium > Unclassified | place: USA: Florida, Lake Talquin State...
AAGAATGGGGAACGTGCCGTTGATAGAATGAACTGACTCAGGCTCTTCTCATAGAGCTTTGGCTCACTGAGAAGTCACCAGTACCTATCTGAAAAGGGGTCTGACCGGAGTACCTGTTTTAGTGTCCGTTCACAAGTGTTATGTGCGAGGAGGGTTGGTCTGGTCGCAAGGTATGGGAGGCTAGGGGGAGGATCGAGACATTGGTAGGAGCATATTTTGGACACTGGTATCTGTCAATTTCTTCTCTACCTAGACTACTGACTACAGTTGGGGTTTGGGAGACATGCTTACAACATGTGTCGGGGGTGTGTAGCTACCTTTACATAGTGCTGCCACGGCCTGCCTATGCGCTCCGTGTAATAAATTGATGATTTAAAAAAAAAATAAAAAATGGCGAGTCCATCACTCCAGTTCGGTGCTGCACGAGCCCGTGGCCTATGCCGGTAGACCATCTTGCCAATTACATACATGATTACAACAATATGATTGCGCTTTTTCAACCGAAACTTTTGAGGGGACTCAGAACTATGGTAATAAACTTGTGTTAGAATACATGTTTGAGTTGATTCTTTCTCACGGCCTATCCATCCTCGTCGTATGGTCTTCTGCACGCGATGAAGGAAATTCCAATACACAGTGTCTTCCCGGGTGTCTTGTTTCTTCTGGTCTTAGGATTTCTCACATGGAAGGTTTTGTCCTTTGTTCGCCCTCGAAACCAGCATACTCTTCGTTCTGTAGCTGTACTTGTCCTCGGGGACATTGGGCGAAGCCCACGCATGATGTATCATGCTAAAAGTTTTGCAGAGAATGATTTTGAGACAGACTTGATTGGCTATGGCGGTATGTTATCTTTCCAGGTTGTCTCAAGTGCTTTGTTCATCCCATTACATAGGCTCAAAGCCAATCCCAGCACTAGAACGGCTTCCCAAACTTCGTCTACGCTATCTTCCAGGTTCACCAACAGCCCTCAGAAAACTACCCTTTATCCTGGCTGGGCCACTCAAAGTTTTGCACCAAATCTTCGCTATTCTGATTGTTCTCGTGTTTTTGATTCGTGTTCCTCCAGAGTTCATTCTTGTTCAGGTGAGACCCATATGTTAAAGTCGCCATAAACTATTCAAAAGCGTTTGACAGAATCCCCCAAGCATACCAACTTTACTCATCGTTCAGTTCGTTGGAAAGATCCGAGGATGTAAGGTCATTATCGACTGGCACAACCTAGGATATAGCGTTTTGGCTCTGAAAATTGGCAAAAGCCATCTTCTAGTTGGCATTGCAAAATGGTAGGCTATCAGTAAATGGTGAAACTACTGTGAGTACTGAATCAAGCACAGGCTCGAGAGGACATCTGGTCGTAACGCTTATGCACATTTGTTTGTCACTAAAGCTATGAAAGACTACCTAACGAAAGAATGGAACCTCAAGTATGCTAGATCCCTACCTTCAGATATCCTGGACTGACTTCATCTTCCAGAGGAAAGAGGATTGTGCTATATGATCGACCCCCACACCATTTCCATCGCTCGTCTCCGCAAGAAACCCATGAGGTCTGTCACTTTCAAAGTCGAACTCACGAGAACTTAATGTGCATTCCTACAGCTTTTCCATCGACTGCTTACCACCTTAGCACAACCTTCTCTCCATGATTTTCTTCCATCCTCATCTCCACCCTATTCGACATCTTTTACTGAAATTGCCCCGCCATTCTCAAAAACGCCTGAACAGGGTCCTATGGCGGAGATATTGTGTGAAGAAAACTCCTCTGCGACAGCTTCATTGATTGAACAGTCATCACATGGCACGTCGCCCGTGCAATTTGAGGATGAACAAACATATCAAGAAATCCGTTTTCCTACTCTACGACAAGACAGGCCCGCGTTGCTTGTATCAAGCACCTCTTGGACACCAGACGAGGATTTTTCTATCTTGCTTGAGGCTCTGAGCATTTATGAACTTGATGCTACAACTCGGAAATCCTCATGTTCGCTCCCCAAAATTTTGGTGATAGTAACAGGCAAAGGCCCGCTTCGTGACGCATATATGCAGCAGATCAACGAGTTACAAAATAAATGGAAGTGGGTCCGATGTGTAAGTTTATGGTTGGAAGCAGAGGATTATCCGATCTTGTTAGGTTCGGCAGATTTAGGCGTGTGCTTGCACTCAAGTTCATCAGCTCTGGATTTACCAATGAAAATCGTTGACATGTTTGGATGCGGCTTACCTGTCTGTGCGTTGAAGTATGATTGGTGCGCAAATCTTATTTTTAATCGGCAACCATTGATGGAGAGTTAGTTTACCAGAGTTGGTGAAAGATCAAGTGAACGGATTTATCTTTTCTGATGCTGCCCAGCTTGCAGAGCAGATCGAGGTACGATCACATCATTTCCTCAAGGAAAATTATCTCACTAATTATCAGGAACTGCTGGCATCATTTCCTGATTCATCGAAACTGCAAATTCTTTCGAGTTCACTTCAGCCACCGACTGGATCTCATCTGCATCCAAATTTAGTCAATGTTGCTGGATATGATGTACTTGATACCGACGACCAGTTGGTTTGGACTAGCTGGGAAGATAACTGGAATCGAGTAATGAGAAGACTCATCCTGAGTGACGTGAATCTATAGCAGCAAAAGTATGTAACATTATAGTAATACAAGCATTGATCTGCGTGTGAGCATTGTCTGAGTCTAGCTTCAAGTCCCTGCTGTTGCCGCGAATGTGAGTGTTTCAATCCGGCCACGGTTCCTGACTTCCTTCTGTAAAAATTCATTGATGTTACGAAATGCACTTGGATCAATGAGCATGGTCTGTCGCAGAACTTTCAGTGTCTGTCAGAAAGTCGAGACGCAGAGAAGTGACCTACCACTTCCCACTCTTGCTCATGTGTTTCTTCACGTTCTATTTTGTCTCCAGATCTGACAATCCCCTCACGTAGACGTTGGCTGTCGCTTGCAGGTACAGTTACACGGACACGCATGCGTGCACGCTGAATTGGAAGGTTGGAATCTGCCTGAAGTAGCCGGATGCACTCTGACACCTGCGCAGACACCATCAATTAGCCAGCCTCCTGGAAGACAATGTGAAGACGAACCTGACTTTTCGCAGTCTTTCCTTGTTTGACGCTGAATCCTGCTTCCGCCATAGCTTTTTCTATCATTCCCACAGGGTATGGTGTTTGTGTAGTTGGATCTACACATTTCTCAGCCACCAGAGTAGCGATCTCTTTGCGTAATGAAGTTAAATCGTGTTCACGTTCCTTCTCATTCACTTGAACCTCTCCTTTCTGAAGAATCTGCATTCGCTTGTTGTCATTGTGGCCACTGATGTATGGGGAAAGGCTTGCCTCGGAAACGACTTTATCGATGTCGGATGTTCCGAAAGCTTTTCGGAGATCGTTATGCTTCGCAACTTCACCTTTGGAAACGTTGGTAAACACATTGCTGATTTGGAGTACATCATCTAGATTGGTTTCACTGGAAAACACAACTTTTGTTCCTTGATCTTTTCCAGTTAAGAGGACTCACACTCCGTTTCGCCATTCTTGTACTTTATTTTTATAGCATGCAATCTACATACAACGACTCAAGCTTGAGTCCTGGATTGAAAACAAATGGATTAACCTCGAATCGCTTGCCGCCTTTCTTCAGACGAACTACGGACACGTTGGTAAGTCTGGAGGGGGAACTCAGAGACTTGCTTGCGATGAATTGAAATGAGAGAGTACTTGATCTGGTTTGATGGTTGATTAATGACGGGCATGGTAGTGGCGTAGAAAGTAGGCGGACTGGAATGAATGAGGTAAGAGCTGAGATGTCTTCCACGTGAGATATCCAATGATCTACTTTGCTCATCACACAGGCGCCAAGAAGGAGATATTGACTCGAACTACAGTCGTTTATTTTACAAGACAAGAAGGTAGAAGAAAATAGCGGCCATTCTGACCGTGGTATTACAAGAACTCCAGATGATATAATGATACAGCGTGTGAAAAACACAGCATGGTAGAACTTGGCCCGTATTCCGGTTCGTCATCACTATCGCACCTCTACCCACGTTTCTCTATACTTCACAATGAAGGGTATCAGCAAAAGTTTGGCCAGGTATGCATAACTTGGATTTCATATCTATGAAGAGACTTTGATGACTTGTAAGGACCCCCTTCCAGATCACCAGTAAGATTGGGATGACCAAAAGTGAGATGAGTTCATCAATACTCGTGTGCTTATTTCTCTCTTCGCCTGGACTGACGTTGCTCTATCATCCTTTTGGACGATGTGCGCTTGATATACAGAGTCGAAGGATACTGAGTTTGATGATTATGAGCGGCACTTTTCAAGCCTCGAAACTGCAGCTGAGCGAATGATCAAGGATATTAAGGCGTTTTGCGAGGCTATTACTTGTAAGTGCATACATGCAACAGAGGAAAACATGTAAATTGATCATGATTTGAACAGCCCTCTTTGATCATGGACAAGGATTTGCTTCGCATTTTTCAGCTATTTTCAGTCCTATCGCAGGCGAATACGATCTCATGGGCAAACATCCCGAAGCAGAGCGAACGATTCGTAATGCTGGAAAATATGAAACTATGATGGAGGAATTAAAGACGCTTGTCCTGCCTGAGCTCGAATTGATTGAAAGCAGGATTGCAGGTCCTAGTAAGGAACTGTCTACCATTATGAAGCAGATTCGGAAAACGATCACCAAGCGAAACCACAAAGTGAGGCTATTGTGGGTGTTGACTTGATCGAACGCTAACGCTGCTCAGCTCCTAGACTATGATCGATTCAACAACTCGTTGACTAAGCTCCGGGATAAGAAGGAGAAATCATTGGGCGATGAGAAGAATCTCTTCAAGGTAAATATCGTTTGTTGGTGGCCCTGGCAACTTTTGAATGTGTCTCGTCTAGCTTGAGCAGGATTTTGAAATTGCGACTAACGAGTACGAATATATCAATACTGCGTTAAAGCAAGATCTCCCTCGATTCATGCAGCTGTCGACTCAATTTATCGATCCGTTGTTCAACTCTTTCTTCTATATGCAGTCAGTCACCAAATCTGTTTTTCGAGGTGCTGTCGATGATGCTTGATCTGCCCAGATTAAACATATATTATCTACTTTTGGAAAAACTGAACAGTTTTGCGGATTCTGCCAAGTATGAAATTACCAACATGTCTGGTGGTGACATTGAACGGTCATACGAGGAGAAGAGAACTGATGCTTGGCATACGATCGAAAATATGAGGATTGTCTCGCGAATCGTTTCAGTTTGTAGGTTATGCTTGGCACCATTTGACAATTTGACTAACGCTTTTCCAGCACGACTGGTACAGACAGCCCGAAGTCAGAACAACTCCCAACGAGCGTCTACTGCTGTCTCGCCTACAACCTCGACTGGGTCGGGCTCGAATCTACGCTCTCCTGGACATTCTACGTCTTCCGCAATAGCATATAAGAAAGCGGCGCCGCCACCACCATCTCATGGAGGTCCCTCACCTTCGGCGGCTCATGCTGCACCGCCTCCCTATTCACCATCTCCGCCAGCGAATGGATCCTCTACTGCTGGGGCTGCCGCTGTGGCGAAGAAAGCTCCACCGCCACCGCCACCACTCAAGTCAAAACCCAAACCGAAGTCTGCAATCCAATATGTCGTTGCCTTGTATGACTTTTCCGCGCAGGTATGTATTGGGAGTGTGATTGACGGCCAGTCATTGATCTTGTTGCAGGCTGAAGGGGATCTATCATTCGGTGTGGGTGATCGGATTGAGTTAGTGCAGCGAACAGAGAGTACGGAGGATTGGTGGACTGGGCGACTGAACGGACAGGAGGGTGTGTTCCCGGGTATGTAATTTCTTTTGGAGTGGAGGATTGTAGTGCTGACAGGGTGAACAGGAAACTACGTGCAAGAGACCTAATAAGTAGATTAGCAATTGAATAGGACATATAGGACATTTGTGATTGGCTGCCGTGCACAATAAGATCAATATATTATGTCAGCTGACCGAAAGCGGAACCAGCGGTGGCTGTCCGCTGTAATGCTGCATCTTGTCCGTTTCCCTCATGCAGCCCGCCCCTTCGCCGCCTTTTCCCGCCGCCCTCTTATGTCCGCCCTCCACCACAACGCACTGCCCTCAGCCCTTCCCCCTCCAGCGCCCCAGACTACCCGCTGGTCAAATGATGCTGCTTCGCCCCGGGTTGCTGCCCGGCCTCCTCCAGCACCAAAAATCGAAATCCAGAGGCCCAGAATTCGCCCAACAAAGGCCGCTTTGAAAATTGTGAGTTTTTTGTCACCTCGTCAAGTGCTTACATGCCGAGCCGTCGTAGACACCCAACGCTGTTGCCCGATTGCGCACTCTGCTGAGTGGACCAACTCCACAGCTCATACGAATTGGGGTCCGGAATAAAGGATGTGCTGGACTTTCATACCACCTAGAATATGTAGACAGGCCCGGAAAGTTCGACGAAGTCGTGGAACAGGACGGTGTCAAGGTACTCATAGATTCTAAAGCTCTTTTCTCAATAATTGGAAGCGAGATGGATTGGAAGGAAGATGCATTGAGGTATGTCTAATTGTAATCTCGCCCGCCTTATCATACTGATTCAGGTATGATTGATCAGTGCAAAATTCTCATTCAAGAACCCCAATATCAAGGACGCCTGTGGTTGTGGAGAATCGTTCACTGTTGGATCTTGATAGGAATCGTACGTACGTGACCCCAGCTATTTTTATTCTTATTTACGCCTGTGCTCCTTAACGTAGTTTACCCTATCCATTGTATCTATACAAATTCAAGACTAATCAGTGTATCTTTCTATAACTTAGACATAATTGCGACATGGCAGGTATTTGGCTGAACCCTATCGGCGAATGCGATGGCAGTAATCAGCTGAGCTTTCACAAGCACCCCCTGTATCTCCACATGAGAAAATTGAATCAAGAAGATGCATACCGTATATGACGGTATCAGTGATAGTGGTATGGGTCATAGGTAGGCGGATGTGCCTGATGAGAAAGGGCCTGAGAAGGTCGATGGACTAGACATGGTTGTCCAGCACCTCGAGGAAGGACAGCAGTTTGGGTTGGCTGTTGAGCTGTATCGGGAAGACATTGTTTATCCCAATCATGGTTCAGTCGAGCTTGTTCATCAGTGTTTTCACCATTTCGATCCAATTTAGCTTCAACAGTGTGAGAGTAGACTGAGGAACGTGGTTCCTGCTGCTGTTGAGGTCGAGACCGGATGTTTGAAAAGGGAGGAGGAGAAGAAGGAGCCTGACTGACGCTGCTTGTAAGAGACGACATGGAAGATGCAATGGATGATGAATGTTTTCGTTGTTCAGGGGTGATTCTACCTCTGGTTGGTAGGAGCGCGCTGGGAATGTTTTTGTCAACATGCGCCTTTTCCCCTCCACTTGGATCTGGGGGAGAAAGGATCATTGATGTTACCACATTTCGTATGGCCTTGGGCTTGTTCCTTCCAGCATTGACATATTTCAAATCAAACAGGGTCCTCGTTGGTTGATTCGAATGACTGCTGAAAACAGTATTTCGCTTCGGTTGAGACGTGGGTGTAAGATCGGGTACGTTAGGTTCAGTAGAACCCTGAGGCAACGATATACTGTTTAGATCGACACCATCAAAATGGTGATGATCACCATCATCCAAAGAAAATGAATGCTCCGAATATGGAGGTGATGAGTGAGGCATAAATGAAGCATCGTATGTCTGAGAAAAGCTCGTCTGTGGACTGTGACTTGAAGCAATCGAGGAGGCTGATGATAGAGGTAGTTGAACAGGAAATGAAGATGAAATGCAAGAGGAGACATTAGTTTGATAGAACGATTCCCGGCCTGAGACTGTCTTTGGTACATTTGATTCGAAAGACGGAGGGGGCAGAGTTGGTAAAAACGATCCATGATTGACAAGAGAATTTGCGTAGAGCTGTTGGGCGGCACTCATCTTTTGCCCAAGATTCGATATCGTGAATGATGGATGGGAATTCTGCTTCGGTAAAGCATATGGTTTGGGTGAAGAGGGCGCAATGAGGGCCGAGTACGTGGGTGGTGAGCCTGGGGGCGTGACCACTTGGGGCTGAGGAGAAGGTGGTAGTGGTGGAGATGGAGACTTCCGAGGAGAGTGTTCAATTGTAACTGGATCAAGAGGAGGTGCAGCACTTGGTGGTCTAGGAAGAGGACGAGACCGATTTGTCACATTTGCGTATGTCTTCAGTGAGGAGTCCATCTCCGAGTCGATGTCAAGAGGATGGACATAGGATATGGATGGTGGCCACGTTCCATAATGAAAATAGCAGCTTTGAGGGAAATGAGTCAGCTAATTCGCCGATGTAGCAAGTCTTCGATATCACCTTTTTTGATTTCTATGAATGTCCTTTATTGAATGGAGTAGAATGACTAACACCAGAAATGCTCACTCTTCGTCATAGCCCAACGACCACCCAGGAGGGAGCGGTCTCATATCATAATCCGTATCTGAAGTTGTCATGACCATATACGAGAGACTAGAAGACAAGAGACTGGAAGTCAAGGTTAGATCAGAGAGAAAAATTATTTGATAGTGCCCTCCTGAGCTCTGGCTGTTCTCATGTCATCTCCTCAAGGAGGAGCAACGGAATTCGTCTGGGAGGTTAGAGAAGGTGGATGTAATATACGTGTGTGCACATATCTGATTACACAACAAAGCTGTTTCTGCTAAATTGGTACGGTGCTTTTTTTAGCTCAACCTGCCAGAAAGTGCTTTGTCTATGAGTGTGTAATGTTCAATCGGTGTGAACTGAATGAGTAAGTATTCAAGATCCAAAAACAGGCACTGCAATGATATAAAATGAAATGAAAGAAAGACAGAAGGCTACTTATGTAGCTAACGACGAGATGTCCACCGAGACAAATAGGGTATGAAGCAGGAATTAGACGGAAAAAATGGACGGGATGTGGGTACATGATGCTAGTAAGGAAAAAGTCTGATGAAGTCAAGAGGAGTTGATAATCCTATCCGTCGATGGGGAGGCCAGCAGTCCCACAAAAAACGAATCTGAAGTTAAAATCCACTGACTGAGTCTGCCCTACTCTCATCGTACAATGCCAGACGCCAAGATGTCGATAGTTCCATCCCTCGGACGAGCGTAAGTACCATTACTCATCTTCCCCTCTGCTTGCCTCTGCTCTTTTTCACGTTGACATTCACGAGATAAACTCTCATTTTGGGCACGTTTCTTCATCGCGATCTCGCCTGCGTCACCACTCGGTTGCTTCCTCTTGACGCTTGGTCTCCGGAATCTATCGTTAAGGTCAGTAATATCGTCTTTGATGTGATTTGATGGGCTATTGTTTCGCTTCCGATCGAAATGCACACCAAGTAGGGCGTGATGCTGCAGGGAAGAGAATGTTCCAGCCTGTGGTCTCGGTCTCGGGGAAAAAACACTCTCAAGTGCACGTTCATCCACATTTCCATCAGCCGTCAACCCAAATGTAAGCGGAGGTTGGCTCACGAAGCTACTAAAGTATCCCACACCTTCATCCCGTATTGCTCTACTAGGAATGAAGGTACTCGATATAGTTGTGGATGCCGACATAGCAGCTGCTCTGTGGACCTCCTTGTTTGAGTCATCATATGGTCTACTAGGCTCTTCAGTCCTCGTAATATCTCCACAGCCACCACTGCTTTCATTAATAGATTGCTTAGGGGTTGGAACCTTCAAACTCTCGGCTTCTTCCCAGCGTTCCGACCCCCGTTTAAAACCACCCGTTTCACCAGCTCGTTCTCTATTTTCCTCTTTCTGTCTCTCTTCATCCACAATCATCAATGCACCCTCGAGAATCGCCGCATGTACAAAAATATATTGGCGTAAACTCTGACACAAACTCATCCGCTGCTTCCTCATGTCCTGTATGATCTCATATATAGGATTCTTGAATGATGACAATGGTGGTGGTGTCACCATACAATGCAGTGGACGGGGTGGTTTGAGATCAGTGGCCGCCACTGAGCCGTATCCAGTGGATGCGACCGGTGATGTGACGGGCAAATTTAATCGTTCAGGAACTGAAGCGAACCGAAGATCATGCACATTTTCCCTTTGGTCGGATTTGGCCACACGTTCAGGTAGAGGCTTACGATATTTGAGGGAGTCATGTGAAGATGCTTGGCTAACAACGCTTCCCTCATCGGCAGACGGTGACACTGAGCGTGACGGTGGCTCAGCATCACTCGAAAAACCAACGGTGAATGATGGTACTCGAAGATTAGAAGATGGTTTTGCGCAGTGCCTTTGTAAACTGGTGGCACTTTCACCAGACATCGTACGCGCCATGGGAGATGGTGATCTGTTCCGCAAATATCCTCCTGATAGATGGGGTACACTCCAATTTTTCCCGTTACCTCTTTTCAATCTCGCACAAGCTTTCAGTCCACCATCAACAGATTTTCTGAGCTGTACAGAGGGAGATTGGACCGAAGCATGATCTGCCAACACGGAAGATGCCTCGGTCTGAGGATCCTGTTTTGAATTAGAAGACTCATTCTTTGGAGGCGAATGCTCAGGGGAGGCTACGGTTGCTACTGAGGTGAGGAACGAGGATTGTGGGAATGGATGTTCACCATTAGCAGCTATAGTGCCAGAATGACCATTAGGGCCGGAGATGTCGAGGAGGGAGTGGTCTGATGAGCTCGATGAATCGGACAAAAGGGTAAGCTGAAGATTCCTTTTGGAAGATGAGGATAAGTGCGGTCCGGACTCGAGGGTCTTCGGTCGATTCTGATGTTCTGACAAATTGCAGGTGCTATAATCGTGATGCGATACATCCTCAGCCCGTGCTCGTGTGCTCATCGATGCGGTTGTGGTGCTTGCCATGCGATTCTTGAAGCGATTTTCACTCCCCGAGCCCTCGGGATCCGTCCCCTCTAGATCTTGTTTCAAACCTTTAAATCCATTTCCTGCAATTATAGAGGCTGTCTTTAGAGTCAATTCTCGACTTGATGCCGAAGGATGTTTTTCCGAGGTTACTGAAGAAACATTGATGGGTATAGGTACGTCAACATCCATAGTATCCTTGTTTTTCGCATGCTCTGTAGACCCTCGTTTACTCATAAACTCTGCACGAACAGCGTCCAGCACGGCGTCAATAGCGATGAAACCACCAGTCCGTCCTACACCAGCACTACAATGTAACAAAACCGGGCATGTTCCCCTTAAAGCTTGCTCTGAAACACCATATTTCTCATCAGTTGCCGATTTTGTTTCCCCAGACGCTGAAATATCGCTCGATTTTTCTCTCAAACCCGAAATTTCTGTCGTAGCGTTATCAACCTCTTTGATGAGCTTGAGTATTCCACGACAATCATCAGGTACGTTCATATCGGGCCACTCGAGGTACTGGAGATGGATGATTTTGCGAATCGGTGCTTCGGAATAGTCGCTATGCGCCAACTCAAAGACTCGTCGGATGATGGCATTTTTGCATTTATGGTGGGAAGATTTGGAGTATTGTTGGTGCAATTGGGACGAGGGTGAAGTCATATGCTGATGGGATGCGGAAAGGGACAAAGGGTCTTGTGGAGAGAGAGCACCTATAGTTGAAATCAACCGCAACCGAAGGGGACCATATGCACTTTCTGTCCAATAAGATCCACATTTAGTCATGGAATTCTCAACCTCCCTCGTGAGCATGACAATTACGTGGACATTCTGCTCCCAACAAAGGCTAAGATCAACCTGTCAATATCCGGACTGAAGTAGAGAACGCGAGAAGACCTACGTCCAAAAGTCCGTGAATGTAGCGGGGAGGGGCCCTTGAGTAGCGATATACCGTTTGTTGGTACCAAGGGGTTGGACATAAGAGGCGTTCACATAATCGTCATCTGCTTCTCGTCGTTGATGAAGCCTCACGCGAGCGTGTTCAAAGGGCCAGATATTACGGTACCTGGGTTTGACAAAGATAAGCCGAGAGGCTAGAAGGGTCATGGATTGACAGACCTATTCTTTGCACCCTTCTCTACGCCAGCTGTAATACTGTAAGGAAAACTGGATGTAGTGGTGGTGGTATCAGAAGTGACGATTACAGTCTCCTTAGTATGATGTTCCATGATTCCCATGAGACGACGCTGCTCGGCGACCTCAATTTTGAAAAACTGCATTGCAAGGGTTTCTTTACCCTCTTCAATATCCACGGAAGTGATGTTTTCATCGTCGTCAGACTCTTCAGAGGACGATGAATCGATCGTAGAACGATTGTGAGAGATGGGCTTAGCAGCACGACTTGCAATTTCGCGGAGCCAAGGGAAGGGAAGATCATGTATACGATAACGAACACGCTTGGGGAGACGGAGGGGAATACGTTCAGTGATGCCCTGGGAAAGCTCGATGTTCTGCCGGACAGCATCGAAAAAGGGGTTGTACGCAGGCTGGGACATGGTCTGAGTGGAATTGGGGAAGATGGCACCAGGGACAAGAGCACCTCGCATAGGGTTACAAGGATTAATTGAGGATGAAGCGTTTACAGTAGAGGATGAGTTTGAAAATGCGTCCAAAGGAAGGTGCCGCGTGCGCAGCACACCCGACTGAGGTTGAACGAGAGACGATTTCTGGACATCCTCGTCCCCGTCTTCGTTTTCTGGATCGGGTGTAGGAGGGTGTGTATCGATAAAATCGCGCCTTTCGCGCCAAATGGCCTGGATACCGCCGTGCAGCCAGGCGAGATCGCCCTGGAAGCCATCGCTCTTAAATTTGCGCAAAAGTCCGTATATGTTAGAAGACCCGGAGATGTGAGTTGAGTCGGCGTCGTAGACAAGGATGCGGGAAGCAGAGCGCCATGTGGAGAAACGGACACGTGCGGTTGCCGAGGGCAGCATTTCAGCAAGACGATCAAGGGAGAAGAGGGGACGCTTGAGGAGAGTAGATGGGACGGAGAGGGACACTGCAGAGGGCACACGGGCGACAGAGTAGGCGGCATGCGGACGGATGTCGAGAATGAGGGCAGTAGAATCGTCGGACCAGAGACGGACATGTTGGGGGATTACATTAGAAAAGCTGAGAGACGCTGGCGGTTGGCTGAGAGCCGGGCTGCGAGAATTGGAGAGGGGAAGCGACACGATGGGCGCGGAGGGCGCGGATCGGGCGGAGGCAACGGAGGGCGTAAGACGGGCAGTGAGCAGAGCACCAGAGCCAAAGCGGTGGGCAATCGCGCCTGCAAAGTCGTCGCTGGCATTCTCCTGCGGCCGGTCGTTGTGCAGGATGGGCTGCGATGGGTCAGCAGCAGCACTGAAAAAATCCATGGCCATGGACGCAAGAACCAACTAGCCACCATCACACCATCACTTGACCATCACTGACGTCACTCCGGTCTACATATACAACTCTATAGTATTCATTAACTCGACTCTCACTCCTCGTCGTCGACAAACATCGAGTCATCCTCTCCTTCATCCTCAGACGACAGCTCAATATATTTGCTTCTCGATACCACTGCCTTCCGTACTGGCGCCGTCTTGCGTGCAGGTAGCTTTGAAAAATCTTCAAAGTCACTACCATCTCCCTCATCATCCGACTCCACAACCCGCTTCTTGGTTGCTGCTACTCTCTTCTCTTTCACCTTAGGTGACGCTGGCTTCATACTTCTCGACACTTTGCGTTGTGTGCCAGCACCCGTTGCCTTTGTTGTAGCCGCTGGTGTTTTCGTCGTCAACCAGCCCGTGAGATTCACTTTTGTCTTCTTCGTTGCGAGCGGGTCATCTTCTGCGTTTTCCGGGCTACAAGAACGTAAGCTTCAAAGATCTACAAACCATGTGGTATCGGCACACCTTTTGCGCTTCATTTCCAACTTGGATTGATTTTCTATCGCAGACTTGGGAGAAATGAAGCCATTGTCATCGTCACTTGCAATATCTATCGTTTCCTTTGCTTTTGCTTTGCTTTTTGCCTTTGCCTTTTCTTGAGGCTGCTCCATCTCCACATCGCTATCAGATTTAATTACCTTGGCCCTGGGCTTCGATTTCGTTGGTTTAATGACTCCCTCTTTGTCGTCATCCTTTAATTTCTTCGGCCCAGCGTTCTTCTTTGAAACAGCGACGTTGACTGGCTTAAAATCGTCATCAGAACCGCCGCCCCCAATAGACTTCCTTGTCTTTAATTTTGCCTGCTTCTTCTTCCCTTTTCCCCCATCTGCATACTTCTTCAAGTCCCAATCCTTACAATCATTCTAGAACAGCATTACAAAATCTTCTGATGAAAAAAGAAAATTCCTCACCTCCCATTCAATTAAAAAGGCGTCCAGATCCGCATTCCATAGATCAATTGGAGATTTTTCGAGCAATGCAAGAAGCTCGGCCTCCTTATCTCCAGCCTGCTGCAACAGCTTGTCAATCCTCTCCCTAGTCAGATTCCAGATAGCCATTCCAAGCAAGTAGTCGTAGTCACTGTCTAATTCACCGGCTTCTTGTTCATCCTCATCGGGCTCATCTCGTTCAGGATTTTTATCTTTGACAACCTTTGGTATTATCATGAAATTGAGTTCACGCAAATCAGCCACAATGTCGACTTTGCGGCGACCAGACACAACGAGCTTCTTCTCGATAATCATCTGCACAAAGCGAACTTGGTTCTTTAGCTTATCGAGCGCATTGTTCAATTCACCAGCGAGGTAGTCCTGTTAGTGTGTCAACATCGGTAAGTTTAGGACGTATATAAAAGAATTGAACTCACCTTCCGTTTCTGGTAATAGGACAAGCGGACAGGATAAAAGTCCTCAATAATCTCTTCTGGTGAATCGTACTTCTTAATCTTGCCATCAAAATCAAAACAAATCATATTAGTCGTTGTCAATTTTGATGTCAACTTGAAGAACTCGAGTAGGCCTTGCTCCTCAGCTTTCTGTAGATCCTTGGTCGACATGGTAACGATAAAGTGAACATTGGCGTTATCATGGTGCTCCTGGTAATCCTACAACCTCATTTTAGCACCTACTTTTCCCGGAGAGTGGAGCTATGTACCTTGATCACACCCTCTTTGTTCTCCCCGCCGGCAACCATGGCTTCCAGCTCTGCTTTATAATTTTGTGTCCATTTATGGATCGGTAACTCTGTTATCTCCACTGTAGTGTCATTCAGCTTGCGAATAATTCCATGTACATCATACTTCTGCTTCGCAGTTGGAATGATCTCGCCCTTGAACCCACGCCACCATGGTCTCATCGACATCTGCTCCTCACCTCTCATGAGGCGACGAATGTTCTCAACTACATCTGTGGGGTTGAAACACGGGATAGTGGTACTCCAACCTAGACAGAAAATTGATATTATAGTTATTTTTTACAGCACATGGGCTTACCTGTACCAATACCTTCGGCACCATTGCATAACACAAGTGGAATAACAGGAACATAAAATTCGGGCTCAACCCACTGATTATCTTCCTTTTGCATTTTTAACAAGGGATCATCGGCAGGGTTGTAAATGACTCGTGCCATCGGTTTGGGTTCCGTGAAGATGTACCTGGGTGAGGCATGGTCCTTGCCACCTTGATCGCGGGTTCCATACTGACCGTTTGGAGAGAGCAAAGTGACATTGTTGCTTCCCACATAATCTTGCGCTAAATTGACAATAGTCTGCGCAAGAGAAACTTCACCGTGATGGTATACCGCGTGTTCGGAAATGTAACCAACAAGTTGGGAGACCTACGACAGACATTCAAAATGTACAGTTTAGATGGACCCAGCATCGAGCGTACCCTGATTTCTTTTTTTAGCTTACGTTTGAAACAGGACCAAATGACTTTGCGTTGACCAGGTTTAAGTCCATCAGCAACAGAAGGGATAGAACGGATGTTGTCAGCCATGGAGAAACAAATAAGTTCTTTGTTGATGAACTCAGAATAAGGGATCTCGTCCATGTTGTGGTCGAGATGAGTTCCGGGCTAGAAGATCCATCCATCTGCCAACTCGTCGAGGAAAAACAAAGTTTCATACCTTGAATTTACGCAGCCATTCTTTGCGATCATCGGCCTTTTTTTTACTGAACGCAAGATCAATAAGGTCCCTATCACCAGGCTGCGTAACGGCAAATGGGATCATATGCTTTGCCATATGACGGAAATAGTCTCGAGCATCGGAGTCTAGACTTGATCCAAGACCCTGGCCATCCTTCGGTAAGAGTACAAAGGCAAAGATACAGCCTTTTCACATACCTTATAGTACTTTGAGTTCCACTTGTGTGCATCAGGAGCCCCCTCTATCCATTTCTCATATTCAGGAAGAGTAAAGAAGTCTCGGCGTTGATTGCCTTTTGTAATCTACTTAATTCATCAGTTGTAAACATGACACACGTGTGACCTACTTACACGGACAATGGGTGTGACAAATTCGACCAAGAATTCGGGAAGCTTGAGAAGAGATGGATAGAAATGATCAAAGAAGTTGATGAGGAGACCTTTGATATGTGAACCGTCATGATCCTAGAATAAATCAGGGACACAAAAGACTGAAATTAATAATATTGACACACTTGATCGGCCATGATCATCAAACGGCCATAACGAAGACTCGAGACATCGGAGTAATCTTTATTGTGTTGTAATCCAAGGATTTTCTTAATGTTCTGAATTTCTTCGTTCTTCAGAATTTGGTCATGCTTGGCTTCCCGTACATTCAAAAGTTTACCACGCAAAGGGAAGACACCAAAGTAGTCACGCCCAACAACACCGAGACCAGCAACTGCAAGGGCCTTGGCAGAATCCCCTTCGGTCAAAATCAACGTGCAATCTTTGGCACTACGAGTGCCAGCATAGTTGGCGTCGGAAAGCTTTACCATACCAACGAGACTAGAACAAGGCAAGATCTTTGAGGCGATGACTCATTCCCAACTAGACAGGTACAAACCGATTACGCTTGGTTCCATCTGTTCTTTTGATTTCCTGATCGGCCTTCGTCTTCGCCCAACGTAATATTCCATCAACAATGCCAGTCTTCAAGACTGCAGAAACTTTAGCCATTGATTATCGCTTAATTAAATATCCACCTTTTTTGATGAAATCTTCCTTAATAGTCGGCTTGCTCCCGAACTTCGACGAGGGTAAAGTCAATGTCTCTTTGGTCTGGCTGTCGAAAGTCGGATTTTCAATGAGGGCGTTGACAAAAAGCCACATGTGGTTGCGTATTTGAGCTGGCTTCACAGGAGCGCTTTTGTTCTTCTTGGCAACAGCAGTCATAATATGTTTTGAGAGTTGGTCGGCAATATAATGGACATGGTTGCCTCCCTTGAAGGTCGATATTGAGTTGGCGAAGGAGACTTGCTGAAACGAGCCATCCGAAACGGTGAAAGCAATCTCCCAACGATCATTCAGTCGCTCATAGATGATTTGATTCTTTGGTTGCGCTGCTCCACCACTTGCTTCGATTGCTTCAGCCTGCGCGGATTCTAGGTACATTTCGACATATTGTTTGAAACTCTTGACCTTCAAACGCTCGTCGTTGAGGTAGACCTTGATATCCTTCACGGTGCCAGCTATGTCATAGACACGCTTTTGCAGTAGACTAGCTGTATCCTCATCAATACTATCCATACCAAATCGCTTCAGGTCGGGTTTGAATGTAATTCTCGTCCACTCCTCACTCTTCGAGTTCTTCGTGATCTTCGCTTTCCCGCACGTACCCATGTTGTTCGTCCATGTTTGTTTATATTTCTGCCCGGTATTCTTGTCGGCAGTTTCTACAGTAAATTCAAGAGAATATATATTGGCGAGTTTGGCGCCATAACCATTACGGCCGCCAGTGAGCTTCTTTTCATCGTCGTCATAATTGGAAGAAGATAAGAGGTGGCCAAAGATGAGTTCAGGGATATAAATATTCTCTTGAGAATGTATCTCAATGGGTATTCCACGGCCATTGTTGTAAACAGAGATAGTGTTCTCTTCAACATCAATGCTAACTTTGATAGTGTCCATGCTAGGGTCATTAATCTATAGTTGTTTGAATCCTAGAACTACATTGAGGACAATATTCCGTACCTTATTATCAGCAGCATTGACAAGAATTTCATCAACAATCTTCAGGAAGCCCGGGACGAATCTGACCGAACGTTGAACCACTCGCTTGATATCAGTATCGTATGTCCACATTTGTTGTGTGATAGTTTCAACACTGCCAATGTACGAGTCTGGACGTTTAAGGACATGTTCTAGTTGGGAAAGCTGCGTACAGCACCTCAGTCTAGAACGGAGAAGAGATAAGAGCAATGTACCTTTGTGTATGTCTCCGATGCAGACTTCTTTTTGGTAGTTACAGCTTGAGTAGGAGGCACATCTTCACCAAAGCTATCATCTTCAACATTATCGTCACGGTCGACCAACACGTTTTTAACCCCTTTAGGCTTAGCAACGGTTTTGCTGGTAGTCGCTTTCATGCGTGCTACAGTCTCCGGAGCCACCTTCGGTTTAAACGTTGTCTTCTACAAGTCCCAAGAACCCTTAGAATATCACGGGGAAAGGCAGTCCTCATTGCTTGCCTTCTTTACAGGAACGAGTTCCTCTTCGAATTCTGATTCAGAAAATATTTCCCCTTCAGACGAACTCATTATAAAGTTCCGTTGCGCTAGAGTAGAAAGGTGAAGAGAGGGGATAGACTTGACATTCAAGATGTAGAAACACGCTCCACGTGGACTTGATCTACAACATGTGACTTGACGCGAGAGGTTGGCGAGAAGGACGTTGATCATCTCGGATATTCTCACCGTCAATAATAGAGGTTAAAAAATGCACACTTAGTAAATATTTTGAAGAAGAACAAAGATGCATACGTCTCGAGAAAAAAGCGTATGGTAGTCAGCGTATAGTCAGCGTACACCCGCCGCAAGGTTATAAAGGAAATGTGACTTCAACCATGTGACGAGGACCCCAAATCTCAATCTTTTTTTCCAATATCTTTGTGGACTTTGGGGAGAGGATCCTACATTCATATGTGGCAACAAGGGTCACTATGCTACATATGAGGCTCGAGTGCACTACTCCTCAGGTTTTGAGAGAAGTGTGAATATAGAAGTCTTGCATAGTGACCAGGCAGTTCTGCATTAGCAAAGACAGGAAAAATGTTGAACGCAGGAGGTTCGTGGTGTTGGTGGTTCGGGAATAGCAATGGGGCATGCATGGGGGTTAAGTCATGGGGTTCCTTTTGTGACTCAAATCTTTACACATCGAGTCATCCATTACTTCATTACTTATGGGGCAAAATCCATTTTATTAGGTGTTCCTCCGTCACACCTGTTAGGAAACCGGTTTAACACGCCATACATTCAGAGTTAACCTCTGCACTGAGACATAAATCCCGGGTTCGAAACGATTGATTCCACAACAATAAGATTGACAATCGACAGGAAGTCATCAACCTTACGGTCTCGCTTTGACGTTGTTGACGATCAAGTTCTACAGGAAATAATTATCTTGTAGTTCAAGTGTCATTGAATGGTAGACTCACCTTGTAAGCTTCGACGTTGCCTTTAAACCTGCTCACAGTTTGATTTCCACATACCCAAAGCTGCAGACACTATGAGTTCATTGAACAATATATACCACAGAATGTTCACCTCGTTTGCGACGGTCGTGATGAAACGTTCATCATGAGAAATAATAACGACACCACCATCCCACTTTTGGATAGCATTCATAAGGGCATCCAAACCCTGTATAGAAGTAGGAAGCCTCAGTCTCACTACAATCAAAGAGCACAAACCTCGATATCGAGATGGTTGGTCGGCTAAATTCACTCCGTACTCAGGACAATAGGATAAAAAGTGTAGCACGAACCTCATCCAGTAACAAGATGTGAGGATGCTGCAGAGAGAGCAAAGAAAAGGCTACACGAGACTTTTGTCCTCCTGAAAGAGTGCCAATGAGTTGTAAGCTGTATGACAGCCACGTTAAGCCAGCATCACACACACTATGAGTGTCAACCTACCCTGTCATACCACTGATTTGAAAATTTCCTAAATGAGACCGATACTCTTGTTCGGTCCTACCAGGGAATTTGGAAGCCAGGAACTGTACCGGCGACATTGTTGGAATTAGGGTGTCGACATGGTGCTGAGCAAAGTAGCCACTAAAACGTTGAATAAATAATTTCTAGCTTCAAAGGTTCCATTTAGGGCTTACACGCGAAGACGACCATTTCGGGTGACATGGCCCGAACTCGGATTCAGCTCACCTGTCAAAATCTTAATACTGTCTTTCGGGTTAAAAAATTAGCCACAAGTCTCAAGGATTGAGCGCACAGAGTAGATTTTCCAGCTCCATTCGCGCCAACAATTGCAATGCGAGAATCAAATCCGATATCAAAGTTAATGTTCTTGAGTATGGATTTGTCCGGATTATAGCCGAAGGTGACTTCATTCATCTGAAGAAGCGGTGGAGAGATTTTCTCCATCTCAGGGAATCTATTCGAAAACACGTTAAAGATGGAAAATACTTGATCATGAACTCGCTCACCTAAAGTTTTCTTTCTCCTCTTCCTCAGGGGGCTGTAAATCGGGTAACTGTAAGGTAGAAGGTCAGATTTATGTCAGGGTATTGAAGCTGGACAAAACCTTTTCTAGTATCTTGATCTTCATTTGTGCCTGTGCAGCTAAAGACCTATTCAAAAAACATAACACGCACAAAGGAAATAGCAAGTACCCCTGTTGGCATTATACCGCCAGCGATCGATAAAGGCCTGCAGATGCTTGCGATATTCCATTTGTGTTTCATATTCCTTGCGCATATTACGGTCACGCTCCGATTTAGTAGAATAAAATTGGGTGAAGTTCCTAGATTTGTCTCTCAACGTCAAGGATGATAATTATGGATTTATTCTTACCCCTTGTAATAGTCAAGCCTTCCTGAGTGCTGATGAATAATGTCGGTGGCCACTGCATCTCTTGAAACTCGTAAAAAAATGATTTGTCGGTCCATCGAAGATCAACATACAGAAAAGCGCGATCGTGAGATCTAGTAAATGCGAGTCATTTCAGTGTTCAAAACTGTTTTTTCGATGCGACCCACACCACAAGCAGAGTTCCTGGCCACGTTTGTAGATAGTCCTCAAGCCAGGCAAGAGCATTGAGATCAACTAAGAGATAATATTGTCAATACAATAGTATCTTATCCGGGAAAGTTGCATACTATGATTAGAAGGCTCATCGAGCAGCAGTAGAGAGGGCTAATGGACAATGTCAACTATTTGCTCATATGAAAGAACCCCTTACCTTCACAAAAAGGGCACGAGCCAGGGCTAATCGCATTCTGACTACTCGTGAGTTCGCGTTATTCATAGATAGAAAAAAATGACAAACCGCCAACCACCACTGAATGACTTTGTTGGACGTTGCTGATCATCTTCATTGAAGCCGAGACCTGTAAAAGAGCTCAATCGGTTCAACGAACAGGAAATTTCATGATGGCTTACCAGCGAGGAGCGCTGCTGCCCGTGAGGGTCCACTCTCGGCATCCATTTCAGTTAATCGCGCGTGAACCTCCGCCAATCTCGACGATAGCTCCTCTCGCTCATCCTCGAATCGTTTCTCATCACTAGCAGATTCAAGTTCGATAAGTTTAGTGTCCAGCAATAATTGTTCTTTCAAGAGGTGATCACGCCAGACATCGGCTTTTAGCACAGAATCGATGGCTTTTGTGTCGTCACCAATGATCTAGAGGAAATTCAAACATAATCAGCAATGATGTAATGGATATACGCACCTCCTGTTCCACGAAAAGGATTGTAATGTGAGGAGGGATAGGTACTTCTCGCATTGCAATATGCCTCAGTAACGTTGATTTACCCACACCTTCAGAAATGCTGGGACGAGGTTTGCCTAGGTCAATCTCAATTACTCACCGTTACGACCGATCAGACCATAGCGACGACCATGTGCAAGGGTTAAAGAAGCCCCCGACCTACAGGAATGCATCATTTGATAGTATTTGTTTTTGGTTTCGAAACTCACAATATCCTGTTCGAACCAAAATTAACGTCGATAGATGGAAGGTGGATGTCCTTGCTCTTGTTTTTACCACTCGCAGCGGCTTGGAGAGGGTTGATCTGAATGTTTCAGGATCGAACTCTTTCGATGTCCCTACCAAAAACTTGCCTTCATAAACATTTCTTCATATGTTTGCTATGAAAAAGAAGGAAGCGGTTTGAGACGTTGAGATTCCGGTCTTTACATACTCACTTGCTTACGATGTTGATCAAGTAGCTTAGATCCCTCATAGAGATCCCTCCTAGCACGTTTCTCGATTTTGGCCTTAAGTGCACATATTAGTTTGAAAAATTCAGCCGCACAGGAAAAACTAACCCGGAGTTTAGCCTCCTGTTTTTCAAGCTTTTTGACGTCTACACGAGATGCTCTGGGTCTTTTAGAGACAAAGATACATGAGGAGAATATACATAACACACTTTCCCTTGTTCATGGATTCTAAGTCGACTCCTTCGGACAAGGCGATCGTATTCGATATTTGAGTTTTACTCATATCCATGACTTTGTCCAATTTCTGTAGTTTTGGCCGAGACTTGTTCTTGATACGAGCATTGAGCTGCTCTGCTAAAAGATCTCCCAATTTGAGCATAATTTTTTCAACAACAACATCACGATCTCCTGCAACGGACTGGAGAATGTCGTGGGCAACGTGGAGTACGTCCTCTTCTTCACCGGCGTCATCAATCAAGTAACCGGCAAGGTATTGTACGATCACATCTTCAGTTCCTGGAAGATATGAGCGAATTTCTTGGGCCAATTCCTCTGACGACATGATATAACCGAAGTTGAAATAGGAATGAGATGCTGAGTTGTTGAAAATAAAATTAGTTGGCGATGAGCAGTTTCCCGAAATGGAAGGAAAACTCACTTCCATTTGTTGCGCAACGTAAATTCTGTTACATCACATCCTCCCCTACTTCCCTGCTTTCCCGATTATGCTCTGAGTTTTCTCTAATGGAATCATTGATGATACACGAGGAGGTGGATTGCTTTCCTTAGTTGTATGGATTAACTACCCAAGAATCTCAACCTAAATTAAAGGTCCGTCGGTTTGAAGAGCCCTCATGTAGTCATGTTGAATGCCAAAAGGTCTTGACATAACAAGGTTTTCGTGAGTGATTTCACCTCTTAAACCGTCTAGGTCCCCGAAGAGTGCACTTCAACAAGTCAACCTTTACGAGCTCAACCACCGCTGTGTATAGTATTATTTAAAGCGCAACTAATATTTCCTACAATAATATTAGACCTCCTCTCCAAATGAATTTGCCGTTGCATTCGAGAGTGGAGCTATTTCGGGTTCTCACTGAACATTCATTCAGTAGCAGAATGTCTCTTCTATCCTACAAGTCACATCCTCCAAGTGCACGGTACTAATCGGTCTTCTAACAGCTGTCTTCTTTTTGTCGCCGTTTGCAGTCTCTTCAGTGCCAGCCTTCGAAGATGAGATTTCGGAAAAAATGAATCTGGAAATTATGACACATTCTGGTGAGATTGTAGTGTCCGGGGAACCGATCTACCTTTCTTGCCACCGAACACCATACTCCAACTACTATTTATGTTTGATTTGGCTCCATAACTTCTTTGATCAGAGATTTTCAACAACCAGGTACCATGTATGTAATCTACAGACTTTTCCATACCCCAGGTTGCGCGAGATCCAGTGATGTAAACACGTCACTTTACCCTGCACTCACGCTCCTTTGCGGCATCAACGTTCTTCCTGATCCTTTGCCGATCTACCACATGCAACTGCAGCTAATGTAGCACTCATACTCACTGGCTTGTTGAATCTTCCACCTTTTCGGCGCACCGCCCAGGTAACCAGATGACTCCATAATTAATTAATTCTATTTTAAAGTTTCATTGTCAATATAATTCGAAGACCGGCGAAAACCGATCTTCGGGGGTGCTGCAATAATGTCCAGACCCAGAGTATTATAGCGACAGTTCATCTGCAGAAACTGGTCTCTCAACCACAACTCTGGGCTAGAGATGCGGCGACAAGATGTTTCAAACGGGTATCAAACGAGAACGAAGGACGATGGATTATCAAAAATACCTAGGTGGTCACCTCCTTTGAAACTTCGTAGCAGAGATGAACATTTGAGTTTCTTCGGCAAGAGAGTGCGGAGTTGTATTTCATTCCTGACTCTGTCGATGTTGTCCACAGCTTCGTTGAAATCATTCGCGACGTTTGACAGGCATCTGTCGGGCAACCATGCAGAGTTGTCATTGCTTCCACTGCCAAAACTAGCAGCAAGCCACTCTCAGGGCTCAACGAATTGACAGCTGTCGACGAAGTCATGCAGGTGCGGCATCGCACTGAATATCAACAGTTGGCTGTTGATTGGCAGCGGCGCTGATCGAAACTCGGCAGGATCTAAATAGCCACATTCAGGCCTTCTGTAGATGTGAGCCCAGTGCACATTGCACATTATCAGGCACAGCTCAAAAACCACAACAGAACTTGGCGGATCTAAGTAGGATAGGCCAATTGCTCGATGAAGACCTGATGACGAACGCCCGCATCACTGTTGACTTGTTGGAGAACTGCAGAATAATTCTCCTGGGCATGAACGAGGTTTAGTGTCACTATCGATGAGCTGAGGTAATGTCATCTTGTTTGAGGCAGGAACGGAACAAGGTTGCATGAACGGAAGTTTATTTCCTGTTGATGATTAGCAAATTTGAGATGGTTGAACAGAAATCTGTCAAGTGATTGATTAACATCACTAACGACACCGGACTTATCAGAGAAAGACAGAGAAAGACACAAGTCCGACTACGGACGTCCTGGACAATATGAGCCTTTTGTCAAGACCGCCCGAGGACCGTCCCAGCACGGATGTCGTATTTCACCCCGGTTTGCATTGCTATACCTGGAACTGTTGGCCCCTCCAGTGCTTCCTCTGGCATCCTCAGTGTTGCAATCATTGTCACTATCGTTACCTTCAGAACTTCTGAAGAGTCGTGTATCCTGCGAGAGAAGCAGGAAGGTATGAGGGAAAAAGCGCTTAAAGCATAATGACTTGAGTGATTCGCCGGGATCGGAAAGAGAGTCTATGCAAAGGACGAGAACGCAACCAACCCCACTGACCACGTACTGCATTACAGATGATCAGGCAGACACAGGGACAATCAGGAGCGTTTCAATGACCATTGTAATTTCACGTGATTGTTCGGATCAGCGTGGCGAGAAGATCTTCATGTGACAACGGCTGCCTACTACATTGTCGCAACTTTCAGACCCCAGTTAATGAGCATTTGATTGACTGTAGAAGTGCACGACATGTCACGAATAATATAATAATTTGTTTTGCTTTTGATTTGGAACGTCGCACTGCAACAAAGATTAAG
>Ga0154005_100277_pt1 | contig 25151 bp, 20 predicted proteins | sample TSFL089MetaG_FD_104698 | JGI IMG/M metagenome (GOLD analysis project Ga0154005, IMG submission 104698) | Attine ant fungus gardens microbial communities from Florida, USA - TSFL089 MetaG | ecosystem: Host-associated > Fungi > Mycelium > Unclassified | place: USA: Florida, Lake Talquin State...
AATAATCTAGTGAATAGACTATTATTTGTTTCCACTGTAATTGCTGCTCTCTATCCTTCTGATAGGTTATGGGCCCTGGTCTACCCTGATCTTCTTTGATACTTTCAAGCTACCTCAGTTGATAAAAAGGACTTGACTGGCTTGCTGGCAGGATTGACTATTGTCTTCTTCTTGGTATCGTTCCTAGACCTGTTGTAAATTGAGCTAATCTCCCTGTTAAATCACTTTATACCTACAGGATCTTCTGCTTTTATACAAATGCTATGGCCTATGACTGTTTAGGATGAAGCGCTATACATTTACTGCTGTATCTGCTCCCTGAACTAAGCTGACTTTCTTGATAATAGTTATGACAAGTTTGATTTCCACTATTCCTTACCTATCTAGCCCATCTGTTTATCCTTTTTGGGCAATCAGTGTGCAGTCTTGTCTTGCTATGATCACTATGCCTGGTTTCTCTTATAATGCTAAGGATATGCTTACCTCTTCTACAATCCCTTCATCTGAGGATTTGAACAAGCATGCAAGGCATAGCAGTCTGGATTTTCAAACACTTGGGATAATGAACTCATCTCTTGCTCACAATATCCTTATGCATGAAAAAGAGGATACAGAGTCTCTGGAACTATTTGCGTGATAAGTATAGCTCTCCTAGATCTGTTTCTGTTTTTGCAGATTATCAGTGCACTAGACACTTCCAGATCTCTGGGAACAGTGACCCTGCTCTCCAGATTGCAGAACTCAATACTCTTTATACCAGACTGAAGAGAAACAAATGTAATATTCCTTCTCTTATTCGTGTAATAACACTTTTGTCTGCTATTCCTCAATCTTGGGATAACTTGGTTACCTCTATTCTTACTTCTCAAACCTCACTTTCCCAGTTGACTTGGGATTTTGTGAGCTTAGCTATTCAGTCTGAGTTCTTTCAAAAGTCAATTAGTACTCATACTGCTTGACACTCAGATGTCCCTAGAAGTAATTGTTCTTCCTCTTGAAAGAGAAACCCCCAAGATAAGTAGCAGTAGTATCCTTAGGGGCAGCAGCAATAGTAATCACAGGGGCAGCAGCAGTAGCAATCACAGAGGGATTCTCCTTAGCAGCAGAAGAAAAAGTGTGGTTGAGGAAAACGAGATGGTAAAGCACATTAGGTAGATGGCTCTTCCAAATCTCTTAATGGTGATGACTACCAAGCCTCTAGTGCTATTGCTTTTGCAAGTATAGCTACTGTTATTCCCCCTTCTCATTCTCTTCCTCCCAAACCTCAATCAATAGCTAGAGTACTCAAACTCACTGATCAACTCTCTGAACAATGTTCTTCCCAAGTTAGTTCAATTCATGATCCACTAGCATATGCACAAGAAAGAGCATTGAAACTGTATGATGAGTGCTTGGTTAGAAAATTCCCTGATCCTACTCCTATTGAGGCATCTGCCTCCAAAATCATTGAGTCTTCTCTAAAAACCTTTTCCTCTCAGGTTCAAAGTAGTCCATCTAAGATAGATGTTAACCTATCTTCAGTGAAAAACACTTTTGTTTTAGGGAAGTCAGCCAATGCTGATGATGTAGTATTTTTGGGAAGTCTTAAGGATTGAGGCTTGAATAATTAGACTTCTGGACATGACTTATATGTATATTCCTTTACTATCTCCCATTATTCTCTAACTATCTCGGCTCAGTCTCTTACAACCTGTGCCAATATAATGGCTGCAACTAGGAACTTTGTAGCACTGAATAGTATAGTCTATATGGCTCGATGTGATAATAAATTTGTATTGCTTGCATCACCTATAGCTGAGAATTTATGCAGATGTGATAGAATACTATGTACTACATGCAAGGGTAAAGAAATACCATATGGCTGCTCTTATAATAATGAATGGTTCTTGGACTCTGGTGCCTCTGTCTATTTTATTCCTTTTGAGTCTGACTTTGTCTCTATAACTCAAGAAAATTATGGTCGTATCGATGTTACACCGCTAGCAAATTTACCGCGGAACTGTGACATGGGATAAGACTTATAACCCCATTTCCTAACTAAGACATGCTCTTAGGACTCTTCTACAAGCCCCAGACATATCCTAGATTTCTAACAGGGTACTCTTAACAGAGGGCTTCCAAGCTGTCATAGACTGGAATAGTCTATTACCTCGAGAAACAAGATAGATGAGCTAACAACAGGGTCTTTGGAGTTGAAACATCTCACTGGGCTTCTGGACACTAAGACTTCAGACTTTTCTCTGGAATGCTAGCTAACCTTGATCTAAAATAAACTTAGACAAACTTAGAACAGATACAACAGATTAGAAGTTTATTATGGATATGTGAGTTTATCACATATAGCCTAATCTTTAGAAGCAGATGCTATACGTGGATCCAAGACAAGGATGCAGTCATATAATACTAGAGTTATTTCTAGATTGTGTTTGGAGCTGGGAGAAGCTGACTGATAGAGACAGAATAAACAGACCATGAAGTCAGGTGGTAGTGGAGTAGTACCACATAGATAGAATTAGGAGGGTAATGCTGTAATGACAAGCTAGTCGTGGTGACCATCTTATCACACTCAACATTAGAGATAAATGAAGAGAACTTGATGGAGTCTCTTGGTAGATTGTGCTACCTACTTATACACAATTTCTATTTGTCTATGTGTATGCTTAAGTAACTACTGAACCTTCCAGAAGATTCCATTATGTGACCTATCATGTAACCAGGTCATGAGACCTCATCTTTATCTTATCTTATCTCTTCTTTTCTGTAATTAGAATCTCTCACCTAGTTCATCCAAGAATAACACTTGTTCTTCCCATTCCTCTAGCTGTACTATTTTTGGTTTGGGTAGGCGATTTATGACATTATTTAACTTATTAGAGAAGAATTTCTACTTTTCCTATCTCTTTAGTCATACAATTTTAGGACTGGGGTGGTTTATAACAACTAGCTTAATTTAGTTCTGGGACTATCTTAGTGATAATAAATGGTCTTTGTACCTTAAAGTGAACTAATAGATCAAGTTCTATCAGATCCTTATTCAATATTCTAACAAAGAATTATGAGAACTATACTAGAAAAATGAGTATGAGGACATCACAAGAAGTAGTAAATGTTCTTTGAAAATACCCTATATAGAAAAAACCAGTTTTTCAATATATATAATAATAATGACAGCCTTATTATTCCAATATACACTAAGGGAGGGAGCTGGTTAAAAGTTATTAGCATCTCCAACTTTATTTGTGCCTATACAATATGACTCATTATAAACCATGTCCCTATTGGTGAATACAGAGCAAAATTTTTCTCTAACAAAAATATATCCTATCTGTACAATAGCACCCAACTTGAAACATGCTATTATATTCTGTACTAGTGCCCTCTTTACAGCAGTTACAACTATATCAGCAAGATAGTCGACTTTTTACAGAGCAACCTATAAGTTTTTTGTTTTATGGGTAATTCTCTTTACTTTTCCCTTTCTCCTACTTAATAGGTACTACTTCTTTCTTTTCTTACTATTAGATATGTGTGTATTTAAATAGAGCCATCTACCACAGACTATGATTGAGCACCATGTAACAAATTGCTGATTCAGAAAAAAAAGACTAGTTTGCAAAGTAATATTATTGTGATTACATAATTAATGATATAATTCTAACCGGTGAAAGAAATGGATTAGGAGTACTTGGAGAGGAGAATTATTCTTTAGTTTTGTTCTCAACAGAGCCAGATCTTTTCCTTAGGAAATTCCACTCAGAATTAATTCTTCAGGTCACACCCAGTCTTGGGCTTGACAAGAGAACAATTTCTCAAGGACTATCACAGTCTCAAGAGGAAATGATATGAAATCTTTTACACTACAGTGGTCAGTTCCATTGACAACAGATTATTCAGTTGTGTTTGTATGACTCAACATGGAGGATAATCCAAAGAAGATTGAAAGGATAATTTTCGAATCTCATACACCATATCCATGGATTTTGGAATTTCACTAAATTAAAAGAGGATTGACTGTATCCATAGATCAGCCTGGCTGTGCACAATCACTGAGTATACAGCCCTGCTCGACGAAGAGCATTTCGCAATTGCACTGGTGTCCTTTGGTCGGAATTGAATTTGTGATCTCTAGCCATCTGGTCGACATTATTTCCATACTTAGCAACAAGCTTCTGGAGATAGACTGCTTCAGCTCTTGAGGTATAGCGGGTCCCAACACTAGTTAATGTGAACGAGAGAGTCCGAGAAGCAGTTTGAGTTGTCGACATCTTTTCGAGCACTGTCAGTTGGAGGTAGGGTCAAGAAATAGTAGATAAGTTCTCATGCCTTACTGAACCAACAGACAATGAGAAGTGACACTAACCATTACTTATATGTATCTGCTCATCACGATCAACTGTAGTCGCTGTTTTCTTGATTGTCCATTTGGCTAGCACATTGGCATCGATGACTGGGTCTGATTGCTCCGTGTCCATCTGGGTAGCTTTCTCACCCACTGTATGTTGTACTCCTTCGTTCATTTCAACTAGGGCCACGTTCCCGGTTTTGTCACGTATGATTCTTCCAAATCCTGGGGGGATAGGAGACTGAGTTTGAAATGTATTGGAACCGCTGCTATGCAAAGCTTCCGGCAAGGCTCTGATTGAAGTCTCTTGATTTTTCTCCACCCCACCTGATACCTGAGGATTCAGCGAGTCGAGCAGACCCAGTGCAGCATAACTGACTCAAAATGCGTATGTCAGTGCTAGACTTAAACATGACCTTCCACATACTTTTGTTTCAATGTTCTGTTTTTGTCCCAACATTCCTGCAAAACATTTGGCCCTCTTATAGCTTGGAGCCGTATCGGTTACTAGTTCATTGACACTCATTAACATGCTTACCTGGCATTCTCTTCAAATTCCGTTTTGCATGTTTGGAATGTGTAATTGGACGATAGGATGACGATCGAGCCTTACGTCGTTGTCGTGGGTTGGGCATAAGTCAAAAAAGTCAGATACATGCTTTCACGTGTTCGCGGCAACATTCAATCCTATTCAATCTTTTTTGTCCACTCTCCTCGTTTGCCACGGCATACCTCACATTTAAAGCCCAAACACCCTTGAATGCTACCCTCATGGTGTTTATTATATGTTCCTCTGCAACCTATCACTGAATTTTTCCCAGTCTTCGAGACGTTGGGTTACCAGTTTAGGAATTTGGGGTGCCAGTGCTGGTGTCGGTGTATTACTGGTATATCCCCCAATACTTTTGCGACATATCTGTCCTCAAAATCCTCTAGTTTCTTTCTGTAACGCCGCTTGTCCGCCGTGAAGTTCTTGTAAAGGTCCCAATCGTCAGTGTGGACGTATATTTTATTCTGGTATATCTCACAGAGTCACAGCTAGGTAGTTATTACGAGGACAAAACTCCCGCTTCGGACAAACCATTTTGATAAATTAATCCTTGGACTGGATTTGTATAGCCATATTTCGGAATACGGAGATATCCAGCATGTGCTACATATCAAACTTCGCTACAAAGAAGGTAAGAAGTGTAACGCCGAATCATTACCTGAGAGACATATCCTTGAATATTATCCGATCCGCACTATGCCCGTGTGGAGTGTATTCTGAGCTGTCAAACCTCAAAAATTTGATAACGTGGGGCACGCACAAACAGAAGATGTTGATAGGAGCAATAACAACAATGTACACTGACAGACAAACCCTACGCGCACTCAGGATCAAGTTTCGATAGTGAAACTTGCAGATTACGTGTCTTGCTCTTCGACACGTGACTTTGACATGCGCGCCTCGTATCCTCGCAGCGTCCACACGATGGCATCAAGGCATCGTTTGTCCAGCATTGTCCACATAGGAGGTACTCGTGCGGCTTGTGTCTCAAAAGTATTTCGTCAGTCACAATGTCGGACACAGATCCTGGGCCCTCTAATGGTGAGTGCACCTCAGTATGTTCAATTGCGCTGTGTTCTAATGCCGCAGAGCGAGTACCTTTATTAGATACCGCAGAGGAGGAACTTGGCCAATCGACATTCTCGGATTGTATTAACAAGGTGGCCCAGGAACCACTTACACCTCTCACCAAGATCCTATTAATTCTAGCTCTCATATTGCTTCTAGTCAGCTCGGCAAGTGTCGAGTTTTTCAAGATATCTTCTCTGAGGTTGACGATCTACAGGTTTTTATTGGCCTCTTTGCCGGGGCTCAGCATAGACTTAGTCTCGACCGCGGTAGTGATCCTGGAGAGACTGTCACTCAGACTTTGACAACGACGGAGTATCATACGCTACCATATACTGAGACGGAGACTTTTACAAGAACAAGGATTTCCACGATGACCCATATTCATTCATCCACGAAAGGTGGAAAAACGGAGACATTTACTACGACTGAAAAGGTCACCAAGACAGTGAGACCAGTACCTATTCCCGGCCCTACTGAAGGCGCAGGAAAGGTCAGGGATACCCTCTTCAAAGGTTTTGCTTACACGTGCTCCAATATGAATATGACAGGATGTATGCATAGGACCACAATGTGTTATATTGGCTGGAGTGATTCTTTCTTCTTTGGACACGACTCAGGATCCCTGCGAGAACTTTTATGAATTTGTTAGTAAGTACAGGATTTCCGTGTTGGTTGATATGATCGGATTGTCCTGATATTTTCGATCAAGATAATGGGTGGTTAAGAGCGCACCCATTGCCTGCGGATAAAAGTAGTTATGGCAATTTTGAAGCATTGGCTCAGCAAAATCAGCAGGTCATATGGCGGATTTTGGAATCTTCAGACAAAATTGCATTAGAATCTAAGGACCCATACGATGAAGAAGTTCTCAAAAAAATCCGGGATATGTACTCTTCCTGTCTCAACGAGTCTTTACTGGATGGTATTGGTGGTGCACCGCTTGAGCACTTTGTTAAGACAATTAGGAAGCTGTTCAGAGGTGAAGGCACTGAAATTGGCCGGCGAGGAAAAAAGAGAAAATCCAAAGGATTGACAGCTGCGCTTGCATTCCTTCACTCGCAAGGTATGATGTATTCATTAAGGGAAGAGCATTACACGTCCTCATCTTTTCCAGGTATCAGTTCATTGTTTTCTTTCGGCATAGAGGGTGACGTTGGAGATGACCCAAACCATATGGTCTTGTGGTTCAGCCAGCCAGACCTTGGCCTTCCTTCCAAGGTTTGTCCTTGTCATATCATGGTCTAAACTCCTGAATCCCTCTTCCGTAGGAATACTATGAGGATGAATCCATCAAGAGGCTGTACCAGACTGTCGTTGAGCGTCTCTTGACCATCCTTGATGATGGTAGTAACATGGAAAAGTTAGAATTCAGACGAAATGACAAGCAAGCCAATTTTCGGATCAAGAAGGAATCTCAGAGAATGTGGCCTCCCTGGCCTTGGCCACCTTGGGATGGTGATGATGACAGTGGTGATGGTGGAGGCGAGGATGAACCTCCCAAACATCGTGATATCCATGGATTAGCTAAAAAAGTTGTTGAGTTTGAAAGTAGGATGGCACGGGCAAGTCTCGATCTGTAAGTCGTCAAAGTAAATTTGACGCGTAAAGTTATCTGAAAACACATTTCTCTAGGGATATTCTACAAGATCCCATTGCGACCTATAATCCCATTCACCTCACCGCTTTGTTTGATGCTCTGCCGGAGGTAGACTTCCCAGCCTATCTTTCAACGTTCACGCCCCGGTTCTCGCAACGTGTCATCTTAACCTATCCTGAGTATGCAACCAACCTTTCTGATATCTTGAAGGACACACCAAACCATGTCGTTGAGTCATATCTCGTGATGCAAGCGGCGCTGGCGTTATCCCCACTCCTTGGTATGAATACTGAGGCATGGCAAGCTCAACGAACACTACTAGAAGCATTGACCGGTATCAAGAAAGGGGCTGTTGGCGACCGCGGAGAGTTCTGTGTTGGCAAAGTGGAAGAGACTCTTGGTTTTGCTGCTGGCAGATTCTTCATCAAACAGACCTTTGGCGGAGATTCTCGAGCAAAAGGGACCAAAATTATAACTGATATTGTCGATGCATTCAAGGTTTCACTTAGAGATATTGACTGGATGGATGTAAAGTCTGCGAATGCAGCTGCAGAGAAGGTGAATGTACCTGTCATCTAGCCCCTCGACTGAAAATGAATAGTATTTTAGGCTGATGCTATTCATGTCAAAGTTGGTTATCCTCTGTCTCCAAATACAGAAGACTCTCAGTCCATCGCTCATTATTATCGTTCGGTTCAAATTGATGAAAGCGACTTTTTCAACAATATGCTGAGTGCTCGGTATAGATTTTTTCGAATAAATGAACTCTGACTGATTTCACACTAGGAAGAGTGAAATATCTAAAGGTTGGCTGAGACTTGAACTGAACAGGGATCCAGAGTCATGGGAAATGTGGCCCTCTATGGTCAACGCATATTTCAATCCTCCGGCTAACGAGGCAAGAAAAGCTTTCATGCAGGTGGACAGCTCAGTCCAATGTTTTTGTAGATTGTTTTCCCAGCTGGTATACTCCAGCCCCCTTTTTTCTACCAAGGATGGTCCGTTATTTTGTTCCAACCTGAACCCTAGACATCATGTTGCTTTAGGCCTGGATATCTCTCTTACGGTGCTTTCGGTCAAGTTGCGGCTCATGAACTGACGGTCTGTCGGATTGTTGGTGTGGCCAGAATCATTGCTCACTTGGAGGAATAGCACGCATTCGATTCTGCTGGGCGCTTGTACAACCAACATGGTAAACTTGAAAAATGGTGGACGGACTCCACGAGCCAAGGCTTCAAGGTTAAACAAGATTGCATCGTCAAACAGTACTCCGGTACGGGAATAATTTTCTTCATGAGGCTCTATGATCCTCAGTTGTTCTCTATAGCCTATACTATTGATGATGGGAAAGGAAGGAAGATTCATGTTAATGTGAGCTACAGAATTTCATCTCGAATTATACAGATGTTGAGGATCGATCACAGGGCAATCTGTGAGCTTGATGCAGTTTCTTCTGGTCTTGCTTATTTCTTGAAGCACGTCTGGTGAAAATATTGGAGATACGGGCTTAATACAATCGTTCCGAGCGTGGAAAGCACAATACAATACTTCTGTTGAGGCAGGTGGTGAATACCTGCTGCCTGGTTTGAATTATACTAGGTAGGCCAGAAAGGCAACTAAGATCACTTTCATCGCTAACTTGTTCTTGAGGGAGCAACTATTCTTCATCGCATTTGGGCGCATTTGGGCACGTACGATGAAACCAACTGCAGCTGTGAGTGATTCTTTGAGTTTGAATAGCTAACGGCTGATTCATGTTGTTAAGGTTCAGCGTATCCTGACTGACCCTCACTCCCCGAGCCGTTATCGAGTGGACGGAACCGTTTCAAATATACCAGAATTTGCGAGAGCATTCAATTGCCCCACAAATGCAAAGTTGAACCCTCCTCGCGAAAAGCAATGTATATTTTGGGGCTAGATACAGTGTGCATTTTATTTTGTTTTTTGTTGACTGGACAGTCATCGATATATCTTGAGATTTGATCGTGAGATTTATAGTATTCCCTTGGTACTGGGGACATCGGTGCCTCCCGTTTTCTCAATGGCCTGACGAATCGCCAAGGCGAGGGCTTTGAAAGCAGATTCAGAACTGGGGTGAAAGCAAATGAACTTATGAACTTTAAGCTTGTTGAGGGTTGCCGAACATACCGATGATGATCGTTTTCGCCTCTGAGAACATCAATGTGAAGAGTTACGCCAGACGCCATGGCAAATGAATAGAATATATGGGGTATCATCTCAGTAGAGAGATCACCAATCTTCTCGCGTCGGAGGCCTAGGTCGGTCACACAGTAAGGTCGAGAACAGATGTCAATAACAGCGCGAGAAAGGGCCTGGAAACAAGGCATGAAATGGGCGAGTTGAGACAGATTACATTGATATTAACCTCGTCCAAAGGAGCAAACCCTGTCCCATACCGCCGGATGCCACGGACTTCGCCAAGGGCCTGCTTGAATGCAGTCCCCAGCGCAATAGCACTGTCCTGTGTGTGATCGTTGGACAACTGAGATGGAAATCAAGATGCCTCGACTCATCTGCTGTATGGTGGTCGTCGATCCATAGATCACCCTTGCACTTCATACTCAGAGACAAGCCACCATGTTTGGCCAAGGCAGTGTACATCTTATGAAAATCATGGATTAATACCTGGATCCATGCGAAGAAATCATACATGGTCCAGGAATCCAATTCCGGTAGAAACATCGATCATCTGTTTGACATTTGCGCTGGGAACACAATCCAAATCAATGAAGACCTCAATTTCGGTTTCGCTAGTTTTGCGAGAAATGGTTGCTTGACGAGTAGTCATGAATGGTCGAGGGAAGAGGGCAAAATCGGGGGTGATAGACAACAGAGGAAAATACAAATATTGGAATACCCAGAAACGAGTTTTTTTCTAAATGCTCTTGTCCTGGCTGCCTGCCCGCCTGGTCTTTTTTCGTTCAGCTTGCCTCCCTTCCCTTGGTCATGTTGGCCAGCGAAGATTGATCTTTAGTTTTCTCAGGAGGAACAAATCACCTTCGTCTGTGGAGTCTGGTCGTATCCTTGCTCAAGACAACCTATTTCACCCGTTCTCCAAATCTCCTTTTCCTCCCATACGTGCTAGAGGAGATGCTGTCAAACATCTGGCTCCTTGCCCTATATGTGCCGGCTCTCATACGCATGTTCACGCCCATACCCAAGCACAACCCCGCGCAGTCAAGTATGAGTGTCCAGACTGTGGCTGGCCTACTCATTGTTCAGAAGAACATTGGAAAGAAGACAAAGAGCATAAAAAATATTGTCAACGTCTACGAGAAGCCAATGAAGATGAACACGATCTGCGAAGTGGAAGGAGGATGCATGAGTTCGAGTTGCCGGGTGAGTCTTCCATATTATACCTTTGACTGGATTTTGATCTTTTATGCTCCTCGGAAAAGGTCCTCAGGGATATGAAGAAGCTATTTCCTTCGCAAATTGGGATGTCTTCTGGTACACTCGAGGGTTCAATTCCATGGACACTGAGCGGTCACGTCGACACGCGAGTAAGCTTCTCACTTACCCTATCACGATTGGAAATACCCTACACCAGTACAGCAACTTGACGTTGAAAAACCAACGGCTCACTCCAGAGGGAAGTCGATCTCTCGCAGGTGATTCCTTTCTCCGCGCAGAACTGAAGAAGAGCGCGTGGACTGATCAAATCCGTTAGCGCTCCGAAGCACACTTCACGTCGAGCCAGGTGCACCAGAAACAGAAGAGGCAGCCGTAGGAAAACCTCAAGTGCGCGTTTTCATCCTCGGGGCACGCGCTGAATCATCTCTGCCACCTCATGCATGGGAGCAATTGACCATGCTTTTCCCCTCCACCCACTTTCATCTTTTTTTTATTGGACCCCAGGTTTCGTTGCCGAAGCCTCCAAAGGACGGGATGCCTAAAACATCCACGACTAATCCGGATACATCAAGTAATGCCAATGCACTACATGTCGATGTTGCAGGAAATAAGGAGGTGATGGAGAGAAAACCCGAATATCTACCAAATGTATACGAACCTCCTACCCCCGCACCTATTGCTCGGCTTAAACGCACACGAGACTCACTCCAAAAGTATGGTGTTCCATCATACACTGTTCCTTACACTCCTCAACTCACGATCACGGGAATGCAAACCAATTACGCTGATGTACATGCTCAATTCCAGCACACATTGGATCCCTATAGTGACCTCTTCTTCATGTTTTCTCCTGGATTTGGGTTCCCATCCCCAGAATCTGTAGATGAGACTGGGCAGCCTCTCTTGCAAATTGCCTCCCCAACGGAATGGGGTCCTGTCCTGCCAACGCTTCTCGCAAGCAAATGCACAATTTTCATCACCGGGTTTTCACCCACCGACGTCGAACGCGATGTTCGCTCGCTTTCAGGCGCACCCCAGGTTGCTGGTGAGTTTGAGTGGGTCATCACACCTGGTCCCAATTCCTTTGGGAGTGAAAAATGGGAAATTGCGGATTTTGACCCACGCGTAATGGTTAAAACTAACTGGGGCGTCTGGGCTATTCGTGGAAAGAGTAGGGACATACAGGAACGTTCCTCGATCTTCAAGCTTTTTTCATAGTCTGCTAGAGCATTTACCTATACTTCTAATCAACTTCATCTTCGCCGGATGCGCATGCCATCCCTGGTTCAAGTCGTCAAGTCGTCGAATACCAGTTTTTTTAATCAAGATTGAGTACCAGATAAAATTGCAGAAATCTAAACCAACAGACGGCATAACAACAAGCAATTACAAAATATGATAGATACAAGAATCATTCTATGAGATAGTCGCCATAAATTCTGGCATTTCATGCCTTGACTTGGACGGAGTGAGATTTCTGCCCAATCTTGCTGGGAGGAGGGACATAGGTCTATAGTACATGCTTTAAGTGTTTTAGCATCGAAGCCACGGTAGTTCCAACTCACTCTCGCCTTGATGCCTCCGGCCAGAGGTAACCTGGTGGATCCGGACAAGTAGGCATCGACCTCGACAGCAGCGCCACGACCCTCGCTAAAACACGATGAGCGACGACAAGGGGACAAATAAATACACGTACTTGATACCCCAAACGATCAGCGATTGACCCCGTCTGCAGTCACCTGCAGCAAAAACACCCTCAATGTTAGTCCTATATTTCTGGAAAAAAGCCAATCAGTTCGAGTTAAAGATTAAGTGCATGCTGGGTCGTGATACATACCTTTGGAGGCGTCTGAATATTACAGCGAGCATCCTGTTTAATACCAAGTTGCTTGACAACACTGGCCTCAGGGCCTAAGAACCCGAGGGCAAGGAAGACAAGCTGAGCAGGGAAGTATTTTTCTGATCCCGGGACTTCCTCCATTTTCCAGCGACCTCCGCTATCCTTGGTCCACTCAACACGAACTTTATAAGAGACATTAATAGATGTCGTTGATATCGTCGGTGTAAACTATCGCACCAGTATTCAATCCCATGAGATCATTATTTTCGTCAACGACAAAGTCCTTGGTAGAGATACAGTACTCGCGAGGATCTAAAATTCTGTTTGCACGGCCCTAAGTTAAAACCGGCGGAAAGACTCACCGTTACCAAAGTGGGCTGCGACCTCGATATGTCCATAATCGGTACGGAAAATGCTAAGCCAAATCAACATTAATCATGGACATAGAGAAAAAAGAACGCACCGGGGCCATTGTGGCCAAGGATTGTCTCGTCCACGAGCAGTAGGCGGCTTAGGGAGAAGTTCGAAATTCACAACCGACTTGGCGCCATGCCGCATAGCTGTACCGATACAGTCATTACCCGTGTCACCACCACCAATGACTATAACATCTTTGCCCTTCGCAGTGATGTACGAGGCATCCTGCAGTTGTGAATCCAGTAACGATTTCGTATTAAGCTGATACAATATACGATAAGAAACGAAATCAGGCGAAGGGATCAGACCAACCTGGAGGTACTCCATGGCAAAGTGTATACCATTAGCGTCACGATGGGGAATCTTCAAGTCACGCGGCCATGTAGCACCGGTGCAAATAACGACAGCATCGTGCTCGTTGCGGATCTCGTTGATATCTACATCCACACCGACGTGGATATTAGGAACGAACGTCTGGAAGTGGTTCAGGAGTAGTTGAGCTGAGATAGTAAATACACATACGATACCCTCAGCAGTCATAAGATCAACACGTCGTTGTACAATATCTTTATCAAGTTTCATGCTAAATATTTGTCAGAAGAGTTGAAGTATGGAAAGCGTGCGCACTTACTTCGGTATGCCATACATAAGAAGGCCACCCATGCGATCGTTGCGATCGTACACAGCCACTTGATGACCTGCTTTATTCAGCTGGTCCGCACATGCAAGACCAGAAGGACCGGAACCAATAACAGCTACATGTTTTCCGGTCCTAAATGCAGGTGGTTGGGGTACTATCCAGCCCATTTCAAAGCCCTGGAAATGATGATGAAGCACAGTACATGATCCGGATATATAGACCACACCTTATCAATGATAGCACACTCGATGCTCTTGATACCCACAGGTAGCTCGTTGATACCAAGAACACAAGCACCCTCACATGGAGCAGGGCAGACACGACCAGTAAACTCGGGGAAGTTATTGGTCATCAATAAGCGATTGAGTGCATCCTGCCATTGTCCCTTGAAGACAAGATCATTCCACTTAGGGATTATATTAGATATAGGGCAGCCCGTATCGGACTGGCAGAAGGGGACGCCACAATCCATACAGCGGGCAGACTGGTATTTGAGTTCGCTTTCAGTTAAACGCACGGATATTTCTTTCCAGTCCTTAACACGTTTACGAGGAGGACGGTAAGCCTCACCGAGCCGTTTATATTTCATAAAACCACGAGTCTTGTCGAGCTTCTCAAGGCGTTTTTTAGTTGTAGTTTCATCAACAAGTGAATCTTCAACATCAACTAAGGAAGGCTCATGGCGAGATTTCTGCATCTGACCTACAACGCCCTGAGGGTGAGCCTTGTGTGTGAGAATCTCTTCAAGACTTTCAGATGCCAAATCGACCTGGCTGGCGGTTCGTGATGGGACTAGATCAATGACGTTCAAACGCTGCTTCTCTTCCTTCTCGCGAATGGCTTGCTCTTCCAATACTCGCTTGTAATCCAGCGGCATTACCCTCACAAAGAGTGGAAGGAGGTGGTGGAAGTCATGAAGAACACGGTCAGCAATCTCGGATTGCGTATAGTGACGATGATCCTCAATCAAGCCACGTAATGCGGCGATCTCTCGAGGATCGGTGACATGTCCTAGTTCGACCATTTCTTTGTTGACTTTGGAAGCAAATGTATGAGCAGTGTCGAGGACGTATGCAATACCACCACTCATGCCAGCGGCAAAATTACGACCAGTAGAGCCCAGGATGACGACTCGACCGCCAGTCATGTACTCACAGCCGTGATCACCACAGCCCTCAACGACGGCGTTAGCGCCTGAGTTCCGGACTGCGAAACGCTCAGCTGCAATGCCACGAATAAAAGCCTCTCCATAGGTGGCACCATACAAACAAACATTTCCGATGATAATATTCTCTTCAGCCTTGAACGTTGATTGTTTGGGAGGGTATACAACAAGCCTTCCACCAGACAAACCCTTTCCAACATAGTCATTGGCATCACCCTCTAACTCGATGGTGATCCCAGGGGCAAGGAAAGCACCGCAAGATTGCCCAGCTGAGCCTCGCATACGAATATGGATAGTATCTTTTGGAAGTCCTTCCTCGCCGTACGATTTGGACACACGGTACGAGAGAGACGTTCCAAGGGCACGATCTGTATTGGTGACATCACACTCAATGTGGACAGGTAATCCCTTAGTAAGAGCGGGTTCAGCCTCGTCGATAAACTTGTTGTCGAGACGAATGTAGAGCTTATGATCTTGTTGACGGATACGATAAGTAGCAGCACCTGGACGCATCTGCCAAGCAGGTTTAAGGATAGCGGAGAGATCGAGATGTGCAGTTTTAGGAGTGCGTAACAGTTCGTTCACCTTGAGCATATCGGCCCGACCAACCATCTCATTGATTGTACGGAAGCCGAGCTTCGCCATGATGCCACGAAGCTCCTCAGCTAGGTAATAGAAAAAGTTGATGACTTGTTCGGGTTGACCTGCAAACTTGGCCCGAAGTTGAGGATCTTGAGTAGCAATACCAACAGGGCAGGTGTTGACTGGAACAAAGAACATGAGACATCAGATGATAATGGAAAGCCTACAAGCTTACGATGACACTTCCTCATCATGATACAACCCATGGCAATTAATGGCGTCGTCGCAAAACCCCATTCCTCTGCACCGAGTAAGCAAGCAATAGCGATGTCCCTACCTGTCCTAATCTGACCGTCAGTCTGAACAGTGACTCGCCCACGTAGATCGTTTAGAACAAGGGTCTGATGTGTCTCGGCCAGGCCGAGTTCCCATGGCAGACCAGCATATTTGATCCCAGTCCAACGAGAGGCACCAGTACCTCCATCATGGGCAGATATAAGTATATGATCTGCCTTTGCTTTGGCAACACCGCTAGCAACAATACCAACTCCGACCTCAGATACAAGTTTGACGGAAATGCGAGAGCGAGGATTTGAGCATTTCAGATCATAGATGAGTTGTTTAAGGTCCTCGATAGAATAGATATCGTGGTGAGGGGGAGGAGAAATGAGACCAACACCGGCAGTGGAATGGCGGGTACGAGCGATGGAGACAGAAACCTTGTGACCTGGGAGCTCGCCACCTTCACCTGGTTTAGCACCTTGTGCCATCTTTATTTGTAGCTCGTCGGCGTCAGCGAGATAATTAGAAGTAACACCGAAACGACCGGACGCAATCTGTTTGATAGCAGAGCGCATGGTATCACCATTAGGAAAAACTTGAGAGCGTTCGGCATCTTCACCACCCTCACCAGTATTGGATTTTCCACCAAGGCGATTCATGGCAATGGCAAGCGTAGAGTGAGCTTCCATGGAGATGGAGCCATAAGACATGGCACCCGTGACAAAGCGACGGACAATTTCATTCCAAGGCTCAACCTGCTCAATGGGAATAGGAGTTGCATTTTCATAGCGGAACTCGAGTAAACCACGTAGATGTACTCTCTTAGTCTGTTCATTCGCATTTTGGGAGTAAGAATCGTAGGCTGATTGATTCTTCTCACGAACAGCGTCTTGAAGGTTGGCGAGGCCAGAGGGGTCGTTGATGTGAGCCTCACCGCCATCACGCCAATGATATTCACCTGACTCTGGCATACCCGGCGGCAGAACAGTTTCACGGCTAGGCCATCCACGTTCGTGTAGTTCAAAGGTATCCATGGCCAGTAGATCGAATGTGGCTCCCTGAATGCGACTTGCCGAACCGACAAAGCATTTCTCGACAACTTCATTGTGCAAACCCAAAATCTCAAAAATTTGAGCTCCTTTATAGGATTGCAGAGTAGAAATACCCATTTTTGACATGACTTTGAGGATACCGTTGTCTACAGATTTGCGGTAATTGTCAAGGAGCTTTTCCACAGGAACATCAGACTTGATGCTAGGTTCAAAAAATCAATACGTCAATCACCACAACTAGATATCATATACGTACAGTCCTTCACGAGCAACTTTGTGGATGGTCTCCATCAAGAGCCAAGGACAAATAGCATCGGCCCCGTACCCGACAAGGACACAAAGGTGGTGGACCTCGCGGGCTTCAGCAGTTTCGACCATTAGAGCAACCTTGGCACGTTTCTTTTGGGATGTAAGATGGTGGTGAACCCCACTACAAGCTATCAAGCTCGATAATGGCACACAGTCTGGTCCGGTAGCTCGATCACTGAGAACAATAACTTTGACACCATCCTCAATAGCTTGAGTTGCTTCGCTACAAACGCGCTCCAAGGCAAGCTGATAGCCAGGAAGACCCTCAGCCTTAGGGAAGGTGATATCAATTGTACGAGAAGGCCATGTGGTGTATGCCAATTTCAAGTTCTTCATGGCATTCATTTCTTCAATAGAAATGACAGGAGATGGCAGAAGAATACGATGGCATTGCTCCGGCTTCATATCGAGCAAGTTGCCCTCCGGACCAACATAAGCTTCGAGAGACATGACAATACTTTCACGGATAGGATCAATGGGGGGATTGGTGACCTGTGCGAATAGTTGGCGGAAGTAATCGTAGATGAGACGGGATTGGGTGGCCATGCAAGCCAGTGGAGCATCATTTCCCATGGACCCAAGAGCCTCTTTCCCGTCGTTCACCATAGGAAGCAAAAGCAAATGAAGCTGTTCCAAAGTAAAACCGAAGGCAAGTAACCTTGGATCAGTGCTCAGGGAAGAATTATCGAGAACAGGCCGAAGCTGGACGTTGCTACGCTTAACTCGTTTGATGATGTTGGAGACATGAAGAAGATTAGATTCAACCCAAGATGCAAAGTTCTGCTTGGAAGCGGTGTTGTGCTTGAGTTCCTTGTCGTCAACAACACGGCCTTCAAGGGTATCTACAAGAAGCATGCGACCCGGTTTGAGACGGCCTTTTTGTACAACCTTCTCTGGAGCGATGTAGATGGCACCAACTTCAGAAGCGCATACCATGATGTCTTCATTTGTGATGATGAAACGGCATGGACGAAGTCCATTACGGTCGAGATTTGCGCCGCAATAACGGCCATCGCTAAAGGTGAAAAGTGCGGGTCCATCCCATGGTTCTTGTAGACATGCTGCCCAGTTGTAGAATGCCCTCTTCTCTAGTTCCATGTGTTCATTGTCTTGCCATGCTTCAGGAATCATCATCATAATTGCTTCGGGTAATGTAACAACGCCATTGACAACCAAAAGTTCCAGAACATTATCGAAAGCGGCGGAATCAGAACCCCCGGTTTCAATGATAGGATACAGTAGATCGAGCTGATCACCAAAATGCTGAGATGATAAGACACCCTCGCGAGCACGCATCCAGTTCTTGTTGCCCCGAACAGTATTGATCTCACCTGAGTATCTATCAAATATCCGGATTTCAGATCACCACCGAGGACATACCATTGTGTGCGGCCCATCTCATGGGCTGGGCACGATCCCAACTCGGAAATGTATTAGTAGAGAAACGAGAGTGTACCAGAGTGAAGTGCGATCGGTATAAAACATGATTCAAATCGTGGTAGTAATTATACACTTGAGGGGGTGAAAGTTGACCCTTGTAAACGATATTCTTGGATGCCAAAGAACAGATATAGAATCCTTTAGAAAGACCGCTAAACAAGGCAAGGGGATTGAGCTCAAAAGGTTAGCGAAGAATGGGATAGACGAACATGCTGTGTGTTGCACGCTTACGAAGGACATAGAGTTGCCGCTCAAAGTGACGGGCATCGATAGGCCCATTCTGGCACGAATTTCCTTCGCCGTAATGGCTACAAAGTACGACGAAGGGTTGAAGAATTGTAGGCTCTCTGCTACTAGCCGCAGGACCAAGGATAGTACCATCAGTAGGAACCTCACGCCAACCAAGGACACGAAGACCAAGATCTTGTGCAATTTTGGTGAAAATTCCCTGCTGGTTTTGCAATTGGATGGGATCATTTTTCTTGAAAAAGATGTTTCCGACAGCGTACTCTCCAAGCTCTGGAAGGAAGCAACCGATATCCATCTCCACTTCACGCTTGAATAACTCATGGGGGATGCCCGTCATAACCCCTGCGCCATCACCATCACGGCTATCAGCACCAGTCGCACCTCTGTGGGTCATCGCACATAGAAGCTGACGAGCGTCGGACACAATCTTGTGGTTTCGTTCTCCTTTAATATGGCAGATGAAACCAACACCGCAGGAGTCTTTTTCATATTCATTGTTGTAGAGTCCCTGGTTGGCTGGAAGAGTGGCAGCCCAGGAATTTTCATCACGTTTTACTGCGTTAAAAGAAACAGTTTCGGACACAAGCGAGAGCTCAGAGAAGGCAAGGTCGTGAAGGGAGGTAACGGCCATAGACTTATAGGACAGCAAAATAGAGACGATATTGGGATGCGGTAAGAAGGGACGAAATTTTTGTCCAAATTGGGCGCAAGGCAGAGAACGGAGGAGTCAGGAAATTGTCTTATCAGTTCCGGCTACATCACCGACTGCCGCAACTCGGTCGATAGCCATCTGCAATCGAAACGTCCCATCCTGATTCCTCTCGAACCCGTGCGGTTGTCTTGTTTGCCAGCCTAATATGCCTGAATTAATCTAGGTTGACAGCATTTCTTCGTCTATACTCATCACCGGAACCTCCGTTACCCGGTGATAGTCTTCCGCCGTGTGTGAGATTCCGCCAACCACGTTTGAGCAATTAATCATATAGTAGGAAAAAATGTAGGATGCCCGGCAACGGTGACTAAATCGAGGTTTATTCACATTGACTGGGTTCTCGTACTACAACACTACAACACTGCGTCCAAATCTGGTGTATCTGAGGATCTCAAAGGTAAGCTACCTATCAGAGCTTCACTTATCCAGCAACAACACTCTATTGCTTCAGTTCGTACGAATGAAAAGCACTTGAGAAATCTCAAGTAGATAAATTTAAGTCATGGAACAAAAATTCAGGAGGCTCTCTTCTCAAATATGAGTCTTCATTGACTATTTGGGGCGACGAATTTGACTTCAGGAATTGATCAGATCATTGATCGATTCATGAAACTGTATAAATGCGTGAAACGTAAATGAGTTGCATGTGAACAGTGGGTCTCGGCACCACAAGTAACCTTGGATTTTAATACCAGGCGCATGAGGGGTCGCTTTTTCTCCGGTCGTGGAATTTTTATCGCCCAGCTTCGAAGTCTCATTTTCCAACGCAGTACTGTGTAAGCGTAGTCAGGCCTAGAATACCATTCAAAAGTCCGCATTGGCGGAACTATTACCGAGTATCGCTTGACCAGGCTCAAATCGGACTTCGAGCTGGGTTTAGACACAAAAATCCACGCATCTCAACGGAAATAACCACCATAATGACACTTAGAAGTCTCTGGCGGAAGAAGTCCACATCTTTTCCGGCTGTTGATCAGATTGTCGATCTCCCCCTCTGAGGTCTGAACCATCACAGCTATTTCGAGGATCGTGAGATTTGCTGCCGGATCATACTCTCGAAAGTTCAAGTCGAACGTTCAATTTACTTTCGATTTTTGGTTTAATTTATTAGGATAATAATTTAACCCGCACCATCGTGTAAGGCACAGCAGACGGCAGCTTAAGATGACGAGTTTCAGACAAACTCACCGGTAAAATGGAAAACAGACCTTTGTGATGTCCATTATACTGCCTCACAGTCTCACCAGAAGTCATCTCCCAGAGTCTTGCAGTGTGGTCAGACGATGCTGTAGGGGTTCAGTAGATGTATTTCAAACCACCTGAATCAATTACCTGTAACCAGATACGCCGAGTCTGCACTGAATGCACAGTCCCACACCCATCTTTGATGGCCAATCAATGTCTTCTCTAGTCTAAATTCATGGTTTCTGTGAAGCGTCCATATTTTGACGGTTGTATCCGCAGAACAGGTAGCAAGATATCTAGTTCTGATAAGTTGTGAATCTTTCGCGAGTCAAAATAAGTGAACCTTGCGTCGGGGCTCAACAGGCAACGCGTCAGATATTTCGTATGTGCCAGGAAACGAGTCACTGCTTGAAACCGAGGAAGGCCTGTATGTTCGTCATTGATTCTCCAGACATAACACTGTCCCTGGATGCTGATATTAGGTCAATGACAAGCGGGGCACCATAAACATCCCACTCTATTGTTACCGGCCACGAGGCATAAGCCATCGGAGGCGAGGGTTACGGAGCGTATTGGTACATCAGCTGCAGGAGTCTTTGATCTCACGAGAATAGTCAGCTCACTTTCAGCGAACCGCGGCAAAAAGAGGCCTCACCAGTTCATGTGAACAGATATTATCTGACAGATCCCATTGTTTGATGCTGCCCGCCTGATCGCAAGAAATTAGCTCCCCTTGGTTGGGATGTATCACGACATCGTTGACTCATGTGAAAATGTTATTGAGAATTGGTGGAACCACTGAATTCAGCCAAACACACCTGGTGCCCCATTATCATAGATCCGGTGTACCGATGAGCTGCTGTGATGCATAGCATCATCTAAATAGAGTATTTCCAATCTCCCTGAACTGAGTTAACGCACCGCAAATCCCAAATTCGTATCGTCCCATCTTCACTACCAGTGACTAACCATTTTCCCTCGTTATGAAAAGAAACCGCGGTGACATTCATGGTGTGTCCCTCCAAGGTTACGAGCTGACACGGAGGTGTATCAAGGGAGAAAACTATCCAAACAAAACAGTACCTACGTGTTCATTCGATGTGCTTGCTATCTCGTAGATATTCACTTTCTTGTGTATAGCAGCAGCGAGGAGTCGTTTGCTGGTCAAGTGCTTAGTTCAGATCCCTCCAACCAACAAAGAAGTTACTCAGGGGATATTGCAAGCCTGTTCACTTGCTATCTGGAAATGAGGATTATTGCACAACCACAGAGATAGTCGATTCTTACGCCAGATTCACCAGAACGTGCAATAGTTCTGGAGCATATACCACTCCAAGCCTCCCAAAACCTGATCTCGTGGTCATAAGACCCTGTTACCAGAATCACAGACATGTCCTGTCGAGAGTTATTTGTCTTTTGTGCATGTACATGAGATGGGGTAGGCATTACAGAATCCAGCTGAACGAATCGAAGTGGTGGTTTGAGGGACAAATCCGTCCTGAGGTCACATTATCACCCAAGGCTAAAGATGATGCTGATCATAAATATAATTCAACTAGTTTATTGATCGTATCTCGCACTCAAGTTCAATGAGACTCGAATTCTTTACCCTGAAAACTTGTTGCGCAGAGCACTCAAGCATTCGTACCACATACTCGAAATGGTGTAAGTTATTCGCGAATATACTTCGCTCGTTTCATAGTTTATGTGCGTGAGTCCCACTGCATCTCGAAGCACTTGATTGAAGACCACAGCTACAAGCTACGTGTACACTCGCGGTTTCCGAGGATCAACGGAGCGCCCCAGCTATTCCTTTACTACATTCAAGGACTTAAATATTGGCGATCTGCATGAAAGGACATACGCCAATGCAGATACACACGCCTGAGAAAATGCTACCTGAGCTGGGGTCAACTGTGATGTGTTGGTTCCGTAGGTATGTGAATTGACGCGTGCCTTGAGGATCCCCTTTCCCGATGCGATCACTTATTTCCGATTCCGCGACGATCGATTTAGTATGAAGCAATGTTCTCTGGGTGTTCCCTTCCCTAAGGTTAATGTAGGACAACTAGACAGCTGCATCTTACTTCCATTGTCTATAATCTATAGTTGTGTCCAGCCCCGAAACTTCGAATTGGGAAAATGGGTTCGTGTTCACGATTGCTCGTGTACCTATCACCGAAGGGAACCTTTGACTACTGGCCCTTGACCAGCACAAGTATTTGATTCAGCTTGCATATATAGTCAAGAGCGAGACCATCGACCTCGTTCCCCTACTAGCCCCTCTCTCCGCTATTTGGGCTATGAACGCGTTCCAGGTTTGTCCTTGTTGTCTTCCCCGATTGTTTTCGCCTGAATGAAGCAAAAAGCCTGGCACTCGTGTTTATTGGTGGCTGTCCGACGGTCGAACCTGTTATGGGACCGTTGAGAGCTCCAGCTTCCTGGAGGATGTGAGCTTCAGTACTTTCAGTAGCCGCGGTGGCCTAATCTGACCTACTATTCAGGGTACACAAATTTTGACTATTCGCGAAGACAGTGGCAAAGAAGTCTCATTGCCGTGCGTGTTGGCACATCCTGTCAATGCAAGAAGCTAACCTGATCATTACACCACAGGAGCGTCGGCGTCAACAAGATTTCATGAAGCATTTCCCTATGCGCCGTGTAATTCCCGTCATTTGTTACCATATGAAGCTTTGATGTTGTGCTCCTTCGAATGGCATCCTGCGGCTGGTAATCTAGATCATTTAGATTTTTGTTTCTCTTCGGGACAATCTTGCTTCTGTGTTTACTATTTATTAGATGATATCATTCAGTACGTTGGACTGTTGATCGAAGAACAGCCTGGTTTGCACCCCATTTAGCCTCGTGGCACTGAACTGCGATGAACTCGCCAAGTATGTGGAAAAGCTTCTTCGGGAGGATCGACCACTTCGGACAATGCTTCTCACCAGCAAATCACAGGATCGAATTGTTGTGGAAGCTATCTTTAGAAAGGTCATTTTCGGAAATCCTTTTATATTCGGATGCTTTTTTGTGCTCTGCACCGACCAATCCAGGTGCTCCTTTCAAATCTGGACGATGAAAGCACGGATACAAACGATGAACATGATAAATGAAAGAATAGCCAGATCAGGAACAGTCTCTTCTGTTGGAGAGGTACCTGATATCTGACTGTGCAAGTTTGAAACCTAAGTTGTTGAGCGAGAAATTTTTGGATGGAATACTTCTTACGTAGACCACAAGGTAGATAGTATTATTCGTCAAGTGTCATGGCCTGTACCATGGCCACTCCAGGAGGGTAGGAGATTTTCTTGTCTTCGCTCTGTATATTTTACCCACGGTGATCATTTTCGATTCGGCACCGATCACGACCCATGGCTGCTGCCGGAAGATCCTTCATCCCAAAACATGCAGTGAATTCAACCGAGTCAAAAACGTGTTCACTTACTCGAACCATGATGCTGAGGCGTTGGCCGCTATCGCAGTCGGGTGTATGGATGATTGAATGCCGATGGGTATAGCGGACGTTGCCCCTGACAAAAGCCTGAGAGGTAGATACCAGGAATCGTGGGAAGGATACCTCTGTAGATACACGCTTCCAGAAGGTAGCAAGAGCTCGGATAAAGCATTGTCTCTAGATTCCAACCGAAGAAGCCTTTGGGCACCAAGGCTTACACCGAGAATCCACGAACCGCTGGCATCAGTATTGTCGACGTGAGGTAATATAAAGCCGCGGGAAGCCAGATGAAGAAGGTGGATCTGAATATTTTGACTCGGACATAGGTCGTACAAGCGTTTTAAGACACTTGTAAGTCCCACAAATTCATCCTCTGGCCATGATGTTAGATGCATCTCACGATAATCACGGATAACGCCGTCATAGTGCCCCTAAAGTCCATTTAGAAATCAGGACCCAACTTGAACATTGCATACCTCTTGGAATTCGTAGTACTCATCGGGTAAGAAGGTGTTTTGTATCTCGGTCGGATCCGGACGATCCATGGGTAATGTCTCCAGGTACATCCTCCTTCGCTTGCGGCTTTTTATGCTTTCAGAGTTGTCGAGCTTGTGCAGAGATGCCTGTAAAAGAATTTTCTGCTCATCAACATCGAAGTAAGTAGGCCAAAACTGGACACCCTGAGGAAAGCGTTTCGAAGACATTGAAGCAAGACATGCTCGACGAGAAAAGAAAGGAGATGAAGAGAATGGAAGCATCCTTTGCAGGCCTTTTCTCGTAGTAGAAACTACAATGCGGCTCGTCATATTGGAATTAGACTAGACGTACACCAAGAAACACAGCCACCCTGTTCGAAAAGTACCCTTCGGCCCGATCCGGACCTTGT
>Ga0154005_100279_pt1 | contig 24980 bp, 33 predicted proteins | sample TSFL089MetaG_FD_104698 | JGI IMG/M metagenome (GOLD analysis project Ga0154005, IMG submission 104698) | Attine ant fungus gardens microbial communities from Florida, USA - TSFL089 MetaG | ecosystem: Host-associated > Fungi > Mycelium > Unclassified | place: USA: Florida, Lake Talquin State...
CCTGTCTTTGTCTTAAAGACTCAATTTGTATGCCACGTGATGTGACTAAGGTATTTACTCTGCACCCGCTCCTTTCTTCCAATGGTTTGTCGGATTGCTTCCGTCACTCTGGTTTGTTTACTCTCTCTGTCGGGTCAGATCCTTGCAGATGAACAAAAACCTTTCGACTGTCTTGTTGCTGCATCTGGTGCAGAATTTGATTTGACTAGACTTGCGCACGAGTATGATCTCGACCGAACAAGAGAAATGCCTCCGACGACGATGATTGATCAGCTCAAGTTCAATCTCTGCGCTGACCTCAAACATGTGGAGGGCGTAGAAGACCGGGACCAGGTCAGCATCCTCAATCACCTCGAATCCACGCCTATTGTTCATACCACGTCCAGTGCGAAAAAGGCACTCGTGCTTGTCTTACTACGATGAACCGGAAGCCAGGAGAATCTGATCGAATAATTTCGGTAGTCACTCTCGTTGAGTCCCTGTCGACCTATAAAGTAACAGCAAGTCTATCAGGTGGGTTCCTCATCTTCGTCTAGTGCGTACGTGCTGAAAAACCCATCGTAGACCCTAAGTCTCTGGGCATTGTATTTGAAGGCCCGAGATATCCGGATCCAGCTGATTCGACATTAGCTACCCAAAAGCTCAACCTTACAATTTATTGCGATCCAAGTTCTACCTCTGGCCCAAAATTCCTCTCTTATGATGGCTCGATGTTGAATCTTGAATGGACCACTTCTGATGGTTGCCCGAAGACCACCGATTCTGAACCTCCGAAGGATGACAAGGGAAATAAAGGCGGTAGCGATAGTGGTTCTGAGGACGAGAGTGTCGGTAGTGGGCTTGGATGGTTTTTCCTTGTGTAAGTACGACATACTCTGGCACGGAACTCATCCATTGATTTCACGTCTCTGGACAACAGGATACTGCTGATTTTTGTCGCTTATTTCGGTTTGGGGGCCTATTACAACTATTCAACGTACGGTGCGAGGGGCATCGACCTGATTCCGTGAGTGGTTTGCATTCTGTTTGACACTTTTCTGAACTTCTTCCAGGCACCGAGATTTTTGGCAGGAAATGCCGTACATGCTCAAAGATGTCATTTCCCACTTATGTTCCTCCGCCCATCCACGACGGTCCTCGAGAGGTGGTTATGTTGCGGTATAAGCATGATGCATGGGCGCATTCTCTTTCAGTACTTTCAGGACTTTCAGCATGATGAAAACTTGATTAATTAAGCGACGAATATGGGATACCTCGAGAACGCCTGCCTATGCTCAGGTTTTTCTTGTTTAGACTTTACGATAACTTGTAGGTAATCATATAATACTTTTGCACTCTGTCGGACTACACCTGGGACAGGGAGTCTTCATAATTCAGCGTTTGAGGGAATGTATCCTACTGTAATTGTTCAGAAAGTTATGAGGCACTATCTAAAATGTCCTAGTATACCAATCCAGGAAGGAATTCCAAAGGGCCATATTGTCCAGATCTCGTTTCTCTCTGTGCTGTTTGATCAGCTCTTAAACTAAAAGACCCATACACTTCAAAAGCTCCTTACATATAGACTTTGAGGAGCTCCCATCATCGAAATACCATGAATAAAAACAAATGCAAAATCCAGCTCAGGGCATTATTATACATCTTGTATATATATATTTGTCTCCTTCCAAAATAGACCTACACCGCGCCAGAATGATTCTGACTTTCCTTCCCTTGTTGCTGAGCCGCACAGATAGCGATGTATGGTTCTGACGAGTCTGATTTTACTTTTGCTGCGGATGGGTCCCGCTTGTTTTCTGAATCATCGTTGATGGCGTCTGAGTCTGCTGCTTCGCAAATTGAATCTACACACAAAGATATATCACTTCCGGATCTCAGTACTAAAGCTCACGAGGAGAAACTACAGAATGACATCTTCATACTCAAAAAACTCAATGCTGTCTTCTCCACATTCAATGAAGCATTGGATGCAACAGGTAGCATTAATGGTGTATGGATTTTCATCAGCTCATAGCAAGGTGCCTAGGCTCATCCCATGATAGAAAATAGTTAAACAACTGGCCGAGACAGATGCCCTACTCAACAAATATGTTGATATTCTTCATAAATCTGAAGGCGTTTCTCGGTTGCTTTTTGATGAGGATTGGCAGGGAGCCGAAGCAGTGAGCCTTGACGCTACGTGGTTTTTCCCTCTTTTTCTTACGATGAGTTGGATAGGATGAAATTCAGCTTGAGCGAGAACAAGCAGAGGCTATTGAGCATGCACGGCGTGAGGAAGAGGAGCGGAAATTAGCCATGCAGCGGGAAAGGGAAAGATTAGAACGTGAACAGAGGGAGAGAGACGACAAAGAGCGGCAGAAGCAGGAGCAGGAGAAGCGGGAGAGAGATTCCGCCCGTGGAGGCTCGAGAGGGATATCACGGAGAGGGATTGCAACTCGTGGAACGAGAGCGACATCAATTCGTCCAGGTAACTTGTCCTTCCGATTACCACTCAGCCAACTCACATACACCTGATATAGGTGTCACAAGACCGGGTTCGGTGAGTGGTCTACCATTGCGCAAGCCCACAGGGTCGACAGGAAGAAGAGGAACTCCTCCAGGACGGGGAATAAGCAAGACATAGTTGACGCGACTCGTGACGGTGCTCATGTCACACATCATATTTTCTTGTTCATAACTGAAAGATTTCATGTACCCTAGCAGACTGTAGCTTCCACACACACTTCTCTCCAGAATGTCTAGGAAACGCACCAGAGATACAAATGCTTTGGCTCATTCTGCTTCTGAATTCCACGATGACGCTGATGACATCTCTTTCGCTCTAACGGGCAAGAAACGCAAGTTATCCAAACAGCCAGAAAATTTGGCAGACGATGACCCAGAAGATTTCTCGCATTTCATACAAGAATCTATGACCAAGCGTGACGTCAAAGAAGGTACTCAGGTAGTAAAAGGCATTAAAGGAAAGCAAAAATTCGCAAAAGGAGAAATTGGTGGAGGTAGTTTCCAGAGCATGGGTACGGCCAGATGAAATTTGCAAACTAGGCTCAGTTAACACAATGGCGTCCACAGGTCTCCATCCATCGCTTCTGAGATCCTTGACTCTACAGGGATACCGAGTACCGACACCAATTCAACGACTCACCATACCAGCATTGCTCACCAATCCTCCACGGGATCTCGTTGGGATGGCTCGTACAGGTTCTGGTAAATCACTTGCCTATATGATTCCCTTAGTTCAACGTCTGAGTGGGCGTCACTCAACCGCTTTTGGTGCACGGGCCCTCATTCTCCTACCCACTCGTGAATTGGCTTTACAGATCCTCAAGGTTGGGAAGGAAATGTCAAGACGATGGAATTCAGACCATGGGGATCATGCAGGCGATAAAAAGGGAGAAAATTCGAAAGGCCAGAATCTAAGATGGGGTCTGATTGTCGGTGGTGAGGGCATGGATGAGCAGTTTGAGATGATTACAAATAATCCGGATGTGTGAGCACTCTCAGCCTCCTTCTTGTGCAGATCTTATAATTGTCCTGCAGCATTATTGCAACACCGGGGCGACTCCTGCATCTCATAGTTGAAATGAACTTGGATATGAAATGCGTCCAATACGTTGTTTTCGACGAAGCCGACCGACTCTTCGAGATGGGTTTTGAGACCGCCCTCACAGAAATCATACACCGACTCCCTACATCTCGTCAAACCCTTCTTTTCTCTGCAACACTTCCTAAATCTCTCGTGGAGTTCGCAAAAGCTGGCCTTGAGAATCCTAAACTGGTGCGGCTGGATGCAGAGAGTAGGATAAGCTCTGATCTCAAAATGGCGTTTTTTTCTATTAAACAAGCTGAGAAGGACGCTTGCCTTTTAGGTCTACTAAGGGATGTTATCCAGGTTCCTTTGTCCAAGAAAAACGCAACAGAGGAACGCGAGGCAAAGGACAAAAAACAGAAAGGGAAGGAGAAGTATTCTGAGCAGACCATCGCTCCTCACCAAACTCTCATTTTTACTGCCACGAAACATCATGTCGAGTATCTCACTAGTCTTCTGTCGACCACCGGGTACTCTGTCTCACACATTTATGGTTCCCTCGACCAACAGGCACGAACATACCAGATGGACAAGTTCCGAAAGGGTGCAACTAGTGTACTTGTTGTTACAGATGTCGCTGCTCGCGGAATTGACATTCCAATTCTCGAGAACGTCATCAATTATGACTTTCCGCATGGCGCCCGTGTCTTCGTACATCGCGTTGGACGAACGGCTCGCGCCGGACGTCAAGGCTGGGCGTGGTCATTCGTCACACATGCTGAACTTCCCTACCTCTGTGATCTCCAACTATTCCTTGCAAGACCTCTAACAAGCATTATCACGGACAATAGTGACCAAGCTTTTACACAAAACCTTGTGCTAGGTACCTTCGAACGCGAGAAAATTGATGAGGATATGGAGTACCTTAGGTCTCTAGATAACGTGAATCATTCACTTCCAACCCTCCGTGATGTGATGAAACGCGGCCATATCATGTATGAACGCAGTAAAGGAAAAGCAAGCCTACAAAGCTATAAACGCGCAAAGGAAATGACAAAAAATTCTGACTGGCAACTCGCAGGCTCTGATACTGGCATGCACCCTGTATTACTGCGTGGATCGAATGCTGCTGAAAAGAGGATGTTGGAGGATGCGAAGAAAGTTTTGTTGAAGGCTGTCAATGCTTTTACGCCATCAGAGACAGTGCTTGAAGTTGGAAATAAGACTGGCTCGGCGAATCTTGCCCTGATGAAACAAAGAAGGGAAGCATTGCAGAAGTCAGCTACGAGGACGATTAATCCCAGTTATTCTGTCCATGATGAGGACGAAGACGAGAAAATGGGAACGGGAAACGAATTGGAGATGGCCAACGAAGAGGATATCGCGGTAAGAAAGTCAGTTTTGACAAGGTCTTCCCCTGAAACTTTCCTTCAGGCTGTTTTCAACGTCCAAAAGAGAAAGAATTTTCGTGACGAAGAATTTTACATGTCACATTTTCAGAAGGACGCTTCAACAGAGAAAGGGTAAAATGTCCTTTGTCATCACTAGAGTGCTCGAACACTCATGGCGCCGCAGATATTCTTTACAGGATGGGGCATCGTCATTTTCGCAGCAGGCACGAGGTGTGGCCTTTGACCTTGCAGGGGATGAGACTGTCCAGGAGAAGAAGAAACGTCAATCCAATTGGGACAAGAAGAAAAAGAAGTTTGTCAAGGGTGATGGAATTGGTGCCGATAATGTGAAGCTGATCAAGACGGAGAACGGTGTCCGGTTACCGGCAAGCTACCGTAGTGGTCGTTTTGAGGAGTGGAAGGCTAAGAGCAGGATCAACCTTCCTAGAACTGGGGAAACCGAGCCTGACCAACTCAAGCTACGAAACGCGGGACAAAATAGTCGTAAGTTCCGGCATAACAAAGTTAGTGCACCGAAACAGCTAGACAAGCTTGGGAAGAACTATGAGAGAAAGGTACGACAACTCAAGAAGAAACACGAAGGAGATAGCAGAGATGCTGCCAGGCCCTTGACTACGAGCCCAAAGAAAGGAAGAGATCAAAGGAAGCCGAGCCGCTACGGTGGCAAGTCTCTCAATAAGGTCAAATCAGAGCTCAAGACCTCTGATCAGATAAGGAGGCAGAGGAAGGTCATAGAAAGGAGGAAAGCCAGAAATGCTCGCCCTACTAAGAAATACAAAAGGTGATTGTTTGAGGAGGAAAAGCGATATTAGTCCGGGGCCAGCGAAATCTCACTCATGGAGGCGAATACTCCCATTTCGCCCCACTCCCAGTTACTACCCTGATGTCTTTACTGCCTTCTAACAAGTCGACCCCGACGCTTCGCAAAGCATTCACGCACCATTCAGGATAACCTACATTACCAAAGTACTCCGCAAAGAATTTGCGCAAATAATCAGGGAAGGTTCCTGCCATGATGGCTGTCCTTGCCATACCCATAATTTGTGCTTGAAAAGTAATGTTGTGCAGGGTTACTGCTGTATGATTGTGAACATGTTGAAGAATTGTGGGCAAGCTCAGACATACCATGGGCGGCTGAAGTTTCGTGCGTTATGGTATGGTGCAAAATTGCACGGGATGTCTTCCCTGAACATGTTGGGCAAGGACAAGTTTCATCAATTGGACTGAAATCTCTGGCATGCTTGCTCAGCTCTGAAGAAAAGAGCATCAGCGATTGAAATGCCAAGGACTAGTGAGATGTTTCACTGAGGTTGAGTGGGCCTTTATGTGTCAATGCGACACCAAAGCGTGCTGTTCGCGTCGGAAAGACACAATCGGCCTTTGACTTGAATTAAGTAGGGAGATCAAATACAAGAGTTCTGGCGTACCATGTCGACTCCAAGGGCCACACAAACAAGTAAATCTATGACGTGCAGATTCTAAATAGGATTTTAGCCTTGGGCGGTGTTTTAGACGAACCCTCTGCAAATCCGATTCCCATCGAGTACCGTGGTCCTGAAGTTGAATTATTTGAGTCATGAAAATCGCGGACGAGAAACATACTATCTTCAGGCAATTTGTCCGTACATTGTTTGATGCTGCACGAGGATCAGTTTGTGAACAATTGGGTCTACCATATTAGCTCTTAACCTACACTTTCCAAAAAATATCTGGCCAATCATTAGCAAACGTCTAGGTATGGATGATGAGGAACCACCTTTCTCTTCCCCCCCGCTGAGACCTCCTATGGCATAGCCGGCAACATTGTTTTTTCGCTCTATCATTGCGTCAAGACAGCGATCCCTCAATCCTGGATCAAGACCTCCTTGTACGATTGCGAAGAGATTCTGGCTTTCTATCTTTCCAGAATCATTATGGAAGGCTATGCAACGGTCGAGCCACCGGACAGATCTTTCCATCGCCTCTTCAACACGAGGTCCAATAGTCAAGCTTGAAACTAGAAAACTTGGTGGGCTTTTGGACGAGCACAAGACTAATATAGACTGACCTACATCATCAAGTTGCATGATTATGTCTGCGCCAATAACATGCTGTATTGATATACTTTCTTCTGGCTTTGGGAGATAAGATGAGTACCTTAGGTTTGAGATCCGGTCACCGGACGTACGGTGAGCATTGTCGGTTCTCCGGTGAATGGACTAGCGAAGAGAGCACCCTCTTCCGTGATAGTAGTGAATTTACTTAGCGAAACGAGTTGGAAACCACCGCTATCCTGTAAAGTAACATTTCGAGCGATTCTGTATAAGAGAGAAAAAGCATACCGTCAAGAGATTTCGTTCCCATCCTTGGAACTTGTGGGCTCCGCCAACTTTATCTAATACTTCCAACCCGGGCCTAAGATTCAGATGGTAGGTGTTGTTCAGAATCAAAGTGACTCCAAGCGATTCGACCTGTTCGGGCGTCAATCCTTTGATCGCTGCCTGGGTGGCCACTGGCATAAATGTCGGTAGCATCGTCACGCCGTCTAAGTACAAGTACGACAGAACTCGGTGGGTCCTGGAAGGCACTTGAGGAAGATTTACAGCTCACGAGCAAGTTTCATGCGTGAGACACGCGCTCTGGTCGTTGGGCACTTAGCGATTACCTCAAACTGCATGGGTATCCTCAATTGACGAAGAGCCAGGTTGAGTACAAAATTTCCGGCGTAATAATAAATCAGTGCGAGCCGAATATGCTAGTGTTGATGGTTTTGCCCAGAATAGGTCGATCAAAATACACTGACTCTGTAGTGCAGCTCACAAAATAGGCAAACAAGTTATGCAAAGTGCAAATATGCGTTGCTTTCTCTACTGAAAAGTGGCTTCTTTCCCAGCACGTTCATTTCATACTGAGAGATTCATTGTTGAGTTGGATCAGAGCGTCACACAAGGTGACAGGACACGTCGCGTATTATTTTATATTATTACTTGTCCACGCTATCTCATTACGGCTGCACACCCAACCTGCGAGATCTTGACTTAATAGCTCAGAGTCATGCGGAAATCAGCTCTCATTGTCGTTCTTGCTTCCGTTTTACCCCTCGCTTCTGCCTTCTACCTGCCCGGTGCCGCTCCCACTAATTACCGTACAGGAGAGCGAGTCGAAGTTCTCGTGAACGCATTGACACCTATGCTCACCGGAAAAGACGATCTGAAGCTTGTCAGTATGGATGCTAATTGTATATCATATTTTATGGCAGGACACTTACCTTCTACTCTAGAAATCTCTCATTAACTGTATGTACCTTTGAGTCTCTAGCCGCCGACTAATACAAAATCAGATGACTATTACAATCCTAAATTCCATTTTTGCCAACCCAAGGATGGACCTAAAGCTCAGCCAGAGTCGCTAGGATCAATACTATTTGGTGACCGCCTCTTTAACTCACCGTATGAAGTATGCCGTGAAATCTCCCACATACACGCAGTTTAATTCATTCCTTGGAAGATTGAAATGTTGAAGGATAATCATACATGCAAGATTCTTTGCACTCAGGATGTCACTGCTGGCGAGGCCAAGTTCATCAATGACAGAATCAGGGAAGATTATGCGCTCAATTGGCTCGTTGACGGTCTCCCAGCTGCCGAGATGAAGGTCGACCGAAATGAAGACATCTTTTTTGACATGGGCTTCAATCTGGGAAACAATGAGGATCAATTCAGTGATCAGCCTGCATTAAACAACCACTATGACATTGTGTTCAGGTGTGACCAAGTACCTCACCCATCTACTTAAAGGAATAACGTGGTCCAGATACCATATGCCCACACCAGATACCTACCGTATTGTCGGTGTTTTGGTATGGCCCTCTAGGCAGGTCATCCTGCTTGCAATCTTCTTCAATGAGAGCTCTGAAACATCTTTAGCATTGACGGTTCCCCAGCAGATGAACCAAATTGCAATTCCGAAAATGCTGGGCCCCTGATTCTAAGTGAAGAAAGTGGTCAGAGGATCCAGTATACCTATAGAGTCACCTGGAACGTGCGTCATCTAGTTCTCTTGTTTTCGCTTGTAGCTGACCGGTGAATTTCAGCAATCTGACACTCCATGGGTATGTGGACGTACAACCTTCGATGTTTTGATTTCACCATTCGTTGTCGCAGGCAACAAGATGGGACAATTACCTGCACATCTTCGACCCCCGAATCCATTGGTTCAGTCTGATCAACTCTATAGTCATTGTCGTTTTCCTATGTGTTATGGTCGGAATGATTCTTCTCCGAACCGTATCGCGTGACGTATGTTTCTTGTGCCTTTGCTCTATTGTGATTAATCTATCCCCCCCTAGATTTCGCGGTATAATTCAATTGATGTTAGCGTATGAATACGTCCTGTCCACCGACTTTCCAATACACTCAACACCCATATAGGAGGACGTACAAGAAGATTGGGGTTGGAAGCTCGTCCACGGGGAAGTCTTTCGCACTCCAGCTAAGCCGATGGTGCTATCCATCATGGTCGGTAATGGGTCTCAGCTTATTGCCATGGTTGGAATCACACTTGGCGAGTTCTGAGCCATACCCTCTATCTGAAAGTTAAATTGATGGATGTATAGTCTTTGCTCTTTTGGGGTTCCTTTCACCTTCTAACCGGGGCTCCCTTGCCACTGTCATGATAGTTTGTTGGTCATTTTTCGGATGGTTGGTCACCTATATTTGAAACCTGATACAAGGCTGATGAATACAACGCAAAGTATCGGGGGTTACTGCTCGAGCCGAACGTATGCTTCACTCGGAGGGACAAACAGAAAGAAGAATGCATTTCTTACAGCTACAGTGTTCCAGACGTAAGCTTGGTAGCATGATGCACGCATTCCCAGAGTCAGAGATCCATAACATTGACTTGGTCCTCTGATCACAGTGGCATTTTCGCCATTATCTTCGTTCTCAACTTCTTCCTCGTCATCGCTGGCTCGTCTGGAGCTGTTCCTTTCGGTGAGCTCCAGCATCCCTTTGCCCGATGAAATCTGACCTCAACTACCCTAAGGAACTATGCTCCTGATAATCCTTCTGTGGTTCGGTATCTCTGCCCCTCTTTCTGCCATTGGTGCCTATTTTGGTTCCAAGCACGGTGTACGTGTCTGTCAATCGGCATTATAGCATCAAGGTCATACTGATCATTAGTATTCAGTCTTTCGCTCATCCTATCCGTGTTAATCCTATCCCACGCCAAATTCCACCAAGTCCAAAATACCTCAGACCCTGGGTGCGTATTCCAATATTCCATATGGTATGGCCTCCCGGTATTTGCACTCCCTAACGACCAAATAGGCGGCGGCTATCTTGAGTGGCATCCTACCGTTTGGTACGTTTTTGCCACCGACTTCATGATACTCCTGACCTGGCTCCTGACATTGGGATCGGAAGGCGCCGCATTTGTAGAATTGTACTTTGTTCTTTCGAGCCTTTTTGCATCAAGAGCGTACTATGCATTCGGATTCCTCGCCCTCACAGCTGGCATTGTCTCACTTACGACAGCCACTGTGACGATTTTGTTCACATATTTCTGCCTTTGTGCTGAAGAGTATAGGTATGCTTATACCCTCTTCGTCTCCGCGGGTATCTTCACCGCTCAACTTAATTATAGATGGCAATGGCGTGCATTCCTTACTGGCGGAGGTAGTGCATTTTGGTTACTTGCCTACGGCCTTTTCTACTGGGCATCTCGTATGTCACTAGGTTCCTTTTCGAGTGTGCTACTCTATCTCGGCTATCTCTGCCTCCTTGTTTTGATGGATTTCCTTGTGACCGGGACGATCGGTTTCCTTGCGTCATATTGGGCTGTGCGCAGACTGTACAGTTCAATCCGTATTGATTAGCAGTAATGTACTAGAATAGATTGAGTAGTCCAGGGAACATGTTCCGCATGACTTGAAGTCTTGACTGTTGGGAAGCTTCTAGTTGGCTACTATTACTAATAATTTTCCTTTCCCTGCTCGGAGGATGGCTATACGCTTGTCGATAAGGTCTGACACTGGAATAGTGTACAGTGCTTCCGTGACCACCTGATTGTTGAGATAAAGTCCACGAGATGCGACGAGATTTTTTGCAGCCGCTAAAAACGGAAGTAAGAATCAGGTTGAGATCCAGGATCGAGGGTAGACGCACAATTAGAAGCAATCAGACCATATTTTGCAGCAAGCTTGGTCACTGGAGTTTCTTGGATTTCTTGGAGATCTAACATCACAAGGCGAGGATCTCCATCCAGAGCAGATTTCACATTTTCAGCTCCAAGTCCCTCGTAGTCAGATCCAAAGAACATCTGAGTCAAAGTTTCTGCACGAACAAGACCATCCCCTTATAATCAAAGATTGATGGAGGCAAAGATTTGGGGGCCATTGAGATGATTAGGGTCGATCGATCCCCGGAGCACCAGAGACGACATACGTTGATGAACAAGCTCAGTGACCTCTGTGGCTAACCGCCTCTGAGCAATGCGCTTTTCAGGAGAAACCTGGGATGTCACCGGTCAACCACTCCATTTCGACACCTGTGCTTTGCGCGTACCTGGTGGTTCTGGATGATGGCAGCGATGGTAGCTCTTGGGAGAAGAGTAAATAATTTGAGGTATTTTTCGACATCGTCATCAGTAACCTTCAGGAAGTACTGATACAATGGTGACGTCAAGGATTGAGATGATGAGGTATGTTCTTTGTCCAAGAACGTACCTGATAGAAATCAAAGATACTAGTTAATTTGGGATCCAGCCATACAGCGTTGCCTGCACTCTTCCCGAACTTCTCGCCTGTGGAGGTGGTAAGCAATGGCGTTGTCAAGCCAAAAGTAGAGGTCTCGTGGCCAGATGAGCCAGGATTCCCTTGACGTCCAATTAACTCGAGACCAGCTAGCATGTTTCCCCACTGATCAGATCCCCCAACTTGGATATTACAGCTATGATGTTTATATAGATGATAGAAATCATAAGCTTGAAGTAGTTGGTAGGTGAACTCGGTGAAGGATAATCCTTGCTGGGACTCCAACCGAGCCCGGACACTAAGTTAGAAGGGTAAGAAGATGTGTAAAGGGAAATGATACGACAACACACCTCTCTCGGCTGAGCATGGCATTGATCCGAACATGTTTTCCCACTTCCCGAAGAAAGTCGAGCATAGCGAACTTATCGTGCCACATAAGGTTGCTCAAAATGCTGGGACTTTGCAAGGACAACGTTGGGGAGTCGTTGTGTTCCAATCTACTTCGAGCGTAGGCTGATGCACGTTTGAAAAAGAGTTGAATACCCTTTGTGATTGATGCGGCATTATCCTCAACTTGTTGAATATTGGCCTGTGAACGCTCGGTCGATCGTCCAGAGGGATCACCAACTTGGCCTGTTGCTGCGCCTATCTGCAAGGAATTAGTATGTACACATCCTGATTGATGTACAATCACACCAGTGGAATAATCCGATGTCCTCGAATCTGGAAATGCAACAAAGTCATAAATGGAAGCAAGTGACCGATGTGGAGGGAGGAAGCGGTGGGGTCCACGCCGGAGTATACAGTTTGAGGTTTCAATTGTAGCGCTTGTCTTAAGGCTTCTGGTCTATTATTTATTGAGTCTGGATGCTCTCGTTCCTGGTGTAGTACAATTACCTTGTGACATTTTGAACGAGGCCACGATATTCAAGTTCATCTAAGAGGGAGACATTGTGAAAGAGGCGGCACGTGAATAATTGATGGCACTGTCGAGGAGACAGGCGTATAAGATGCCGAGCAGAGCAAGACAACATCGCGCGCGTGAAGTTTCTAATCACATGAGTGATCACGTTGTAACCTGAAACGGAGATCGCCGAATACTGTTACAGTTTTCGTAAATAAGGTTGCAGTTACGCGGCAGGCGACAGAATCCCTCAGCACATACCGCAGATAATGGGCTGTATGTTGACTGCTGCCCTTATTCTGACATCGCTGCTGACACCGCCTTGAATAGCTAACAAACCTCGTGGACTTCAGGCCGCCCGGAAGCTTCGCAACTCTCGTCGTGAGAACCGTTGGGTTCGTTCCTCAGGGCAATATATTCCAATGATGTCTGACATCTCGACCATCCTTCTAGGCGGATAAAAGTTACAAAAAACGCACCTTGGGAAACACTTACAAAACATCACCTACTGGAGGTTCTTCTCACGCAAAGGGCATCGTTCTCGAGAAAGTTGGTGTTGAAGCCAAACAACCTAATTCTGCCATCCGCAAGTGTGTGCGTGTACAGCTTATCAAGAATGGAAAGAAGGTCACCGCCTTTGTCCCTGTAAGTTATTTATTTTGTCCATGTCTGTGGTACTGACATTGGGAAAGAATGACGGTTGCTTGAACTTTGTGGACGAGAACGATGAGGTTCTCATTTCTGGTTTCGGCCGCAGTGGTAAAGCTAAGGGTGATATTCCCGGAGTACGCTTTAAGGTTGTGAAGGTATCTGGTGTCGGCCTTCTTGCTTTGTGGAAGGAGAAGAAGGTATGATGTATAATTGTTGTTCCAACGTATCCTCTGACTCGCCTCCACAGGAGAAACCCAGGTCATGATCCCTTATTGTATATCTCCTTTTCTCTGTCGACGTCCATCAACATGATATAATATTTCATGATCACACTGTATTGCTTGCCACGCCACATGAGAATCCAGTTCACAAAAATCTCATTCGTGAGAGTATGATTACCCTTAGCATCTAATGGCTTCCCTATTAAAACACTTTCTCAAAGTATATTCTCATGTCGGCTATTCTGCTCCCCCAACAGCGTGTACCTCTACCACTTCCATCCCGTGTCAAGGTGATGACTGACAAGGGTGCACCCAAGAGAACTCGTGCTCTTGTTCTTGCAGGTTTAGACCCCGACTATCTGAACAAGCTTCTTACAAGACCACCTCCACCTATTCCTGATAAGCGCTCGCAAGGACCGGAACATGAGCTTGGTGTGGCCCCTCAACTCCCACCTCGTCGCGGAATTCCGCCAAAACCACCAGCTTCAATACAGTCATTTCATTATCATGTACCAAACAAGCATCTCCACCAACCATCTGAATTTGGCTATAAGATCCAAAGTGACGCAGACAAAGGACTATATCATAATCCTGGGTGTGGTGACAATACAGCCAGAGAAGTCCTGAGCGCTACCGGTGGGATTTATTCAGCAGGAACATGCATCAAGTGTCATGATTTTTCAATGGTCGATACACATGCCACGCAATTTCCGCGACAGTATGTCAGTTCCCTGGATGAACTGGCACATAATCTCACGGGACCATTCATATACGAAACAGAGAAGGCACGGGCGATTTTCACTTGGCTGCACCATAATATATGGTATGACACACAGTCTTTCTTCACCGGAATCGTCAGATCTGCTACCCCGGGCTCGACCTTATCATCTGGCTTGGCTGTTTGTGATGGTTATTCGGGACTTTTTGTAGATCTTGCTGGGAAAGCTGGATTGCAGGTGTACAAGGTGAATGGCCACGGCAAAGGTTTCGGCTATCGAGACCCTGTTCCCGCGGAGCCTATTCCGGAGATGAGCACCAATCACGCTTGGAATTGCGTCCTCATGGATGATGAATGGCACCTGATAGATGCTACCTGGGGTGCTGGTGTACTCAATGGCTCAACCTACGAGCAGCGTTTCGACCCATCTTGGTTTACTTCTACCCCTAAGGAGTTTGCGAAACGTCATTTCCCTTCCAACCCCATCTTCCAATTAATAGCTGATGAAGACGGAGGTCTATTGGTATGGGAAGATTATATCTTGGCTCCACCGGGCCCTATCATTTTCAATGATTTCCATCGGCTGGGATTCTTGATTGACCTTCTCCAACCAGTATCAAATGTTATTGAAAAAGGACAGACGGTGACGTTCACCTTGTTTAAGCGCTGCGAACATATGACGAACAGTGAGGGCGACAACTACATCTATGTCCTTCTGGTTCCCGGACACAAGCCTATACCCCTACATCCGAATGCAGAGGGTGGTTGGAGTTTGACTTATTTGGTGATGAATGAAACTGAGTTATCTCTGATGTTCATCACAACAATAGATGGACGGGACGCAAAAGGGGTTGGACTCCGAGGGTTCGAAAATGCCTTGGGGCGGAAAGCCATGTCTTTCGGAGGATTAGCAAAATGGACGGTTGTTGAAGGGTCTAGGAATAGAATGACAGGTTTATATTAGATATCCATATGGTAGCTCGACGGACCAAAACTGCGTCGGCATACATAGCAAAGTATTTCACATGAAGCGTACAGCCATACATCTCGCAACCGGATGACCCACTGGCTCGCAATTTTGTAGCCACTCTAAGCCGTGACTATCCCTTGTTTGCCAAGGTAGCGCTTGAGGTCTGAAATCAATTCCAGCTGCTCTTGCACTGTAAGATCGCTAACGATGATTTGAAGTATCGAACCAACAGTAACATGGTGTATCCGGATGAGGCTGCTGTAATATACATAAGTAAACACACCCATAAGGAACCTATAATGTCTGTTAGATCCCGTTTCATAGCTAGGCAGGGAAAATCACTCACTGACAATCCATCCGATCAGTCATCCCACCGTGGCCAGGGATACTGTGACCAAAATCCTTAATGTTGAAAGCACGTTTGAAGCCAGACGCAAAGAAGCCTCCAAAGGGAGCAACAAGAGAAGCGAAGCACGCCATTAACAGTAAGTGTATATGATAAGGGGTATATGAGATGGAAGCAATCGATCGATTAAACTTTTGACATGGATCAGATACTCATCGCGGGAAATGGACTAAGAGACACACCACAATCGTAAGGATCAAGGAGAACGGTCGCCACAATGGCATCTCCTGCCAGACAAAGACTGGGTTAGGTTTACACTGGATGGAGCTCCAAGCGCTCACGCCCAAGTCATGGACAGGGCAAATCATATAGTTGAAGCGCATGAAAAAGCTACCCCAGCAAAGTGCGAAAACAACGGTGCTGAAGAAAGCACCGACGAAGCCTTCCACGGTCTTCTTAGGCGACAATTTGATCAGAGGTGTGCGCCCGAGAGTTATACCCCAAATGTAAGCAAAGACGTCGTTGCAAATGACAAGAGATGCAGGAACCCAGAGCCAGATTAATCCCTCAAGGATGTTGTTCACAATGAAGTGACTTGAGAAATACAATTCAGACGATTGAGCTCTCTGAAAAAGACTCAGAGCATACCTTGAGACGACAATCATGAGAAGGGTCATGTGGACCCAGCAAAACAATCCGAATTGCTGCTTCAATGAACCCCGCTTCAACGACATAACGAAGCCCATGAAACCAATAATATAGAGGGTAAAACTGATCATGCGATGATTTGTGACGAACGGTATCAGATGCGCGTCCGCAAATACAACATGCTGAGGGTACGTTCAGAGAGAGTGTTCGGGTACTATAGATAACATACCTTGAAGTAATAAATGATACTTTCCCCGTAAAGAAAATAATTAGTGACCGCAAAGAAATACCAGTTCAGGGTTTTGCTCCAAGGATCCCTGGCCTTGACAGTGCCTCTATTATGAGGGTCACTTTCTGTCATTGCAAGGGAAAAGAGAGCTGTGACTTCGCGATATACAAGAGTCTGGCATGCCATAACGAGGAGGATCATGTATACATGCCCCAAAAGTAACAGTCCTTTCCGAAAAGACATCATATTCCCAGTCAGACGTAGAAAGACTGAAAAACTTACCGATAAATCCCCCAATCATAATCAGTGTCCATACCGTTCGTTGGAACAGATTCTGTCGTTTCTTTTTTTTCTCAGCCTCTGCTGCAAATTTTTCTGCAGACTTCGGAGGCGGAGTAATAGAAATTTTTGCCCGAGGTGCAGGCTGCTCAATTGATCCTGTTTTAGACTGAGTCTTTTGGAATTCCTCTCGGGGATAAGTCGGGAGCGCAGGCACCTCAGGCTCAGAGACTGGAGGTGTTGGTACTACCGGTATTTCAGGTTCAGCTCCAACTTCTGATTTTGCTTCAGATTGTAGAGTAAACGACGTGTCTATAACATCTGAAGTCGACGAAGAGACAGCAGCAGCTTCAAGGACTAAGTCTTTGTTCAAGGACTCATCGGATGAACCCTGAAGTTCTGCTCGTCGTTTTCGTGCCTCTGCACGTTGCTTTTCCTTTTTTTCCTGTCGTGCTTGTCTCGTAGCCTTCCTGAGAGAAGATTTTGACGGCTTGGCTGTTGCAGGTATGCTGTAAATGTATTCAAAAAAATCGAAATGGAGTATGTTGCCGCGTCTAAAAATACCTGTCTGAAGGCTCCTCAGCAACTTCCTCCTCTGCCGTATCTTCTCCGGACTCGACATTGAGGGCAGAGAATGCAGTCTGAGTGGCAAAAAGGTTACGAGGGTCAGTCTGCCTGTTCATGACAGGGTTCGTGTTTGGTGACAGATTCAGAATACGAATACGTACGTGACACGACCCCTATTTGCTAGGGACGCGCTAACACTACGCTAACACTACATACGCACGCAAGTCCTCGTCGGGGACTACGACAGTAGCTTTCCTCAATTCATGGGTCCGTTGTACTTTCATTATCCTCTCCATGTAATTGGCATGTCAAAATCATGAGGTGCATATAGTTCTTTGGGCATCTATGGCTGTATTACAGCTGATTATATACCCTGTAAGCTCTAACGTAGTCTTCGGAGCATAGAGACGACTGATGTCAACCCCATTGCAGTTTTGGTTCTTTCCGGCAGCTCAGGTGTCTGCTAGCAACAACAGGAGTGCGTGGTCATTAACAGTGTCTGCTATTTCAATGCCGAATTGAGCATATCTGTTTTTGACAAGATCGAATTCCTTGTACTGCATTTGGGAGGCAAAAAAATGGGCTTCAGATAACAGGCCACCTAGCCAATTGATACCTCACAAAGTAGCTCGAAAAATCAAAGTGATGGCTACTTTTCAAAATGAGAGTACGATAACACCTCGATCATCGATCATCGAGGGACAATTAGTAGAGCTACCCAACTCGGGTGGCTCAATAAATAGTAGCCTCTATAAACGAACACCGGTTCAGAATTTCCAGTCCGGCTCAACCTCCATAGCCCAAGGAACTAGGAAGATTGTATCAGTTCTTCAAGCCCGAGGTAAAAATATAGCGAAACAAGCGACCTACATTTAGAAATCAATGTTTTTGAGAAGATTTTTTCAATGGGAACAGTATGTATTTGACACCACGCAGCAGTGATCCTGTCAACTCATAAATAAACACCCAATCTTTGGAAACGAGACATACCGAGGGTCCAGATAATTGATTTTACTGGATTCGTTTATATATCAATGGTGTGATATCTATGTTCACGGACAACTCACCTAGTCCCCAACGCAATCTCCTTGGTCTCATCTCGATCGATTATCTGCAGCTTAGAGGCTTGGATTCTCTCAGTGAGCTTGTCGATCATCTCCTCTATCTTCTCAGTTGATTTCTCGCGTTTGAGCGTCGCCTTCTTAGTACCACGCTCTTCAGAAAGCCTTTTGAAATTCTCTTTGATGATAGCTATACGCTCTTTGAGAACGCTTTCATCATGAGGTTGTTTGCCCTCCTCGGAGAATTTCTCGTTATCTCGGACAAACTTCTTTTCAGCCTTTTCAATTTCCTTCTCTTGTAGTTGGTTTTCATGCTCCACGACCCATTCATCCTCAAGGTCAGACTCATCCTCTGTATACTTCTCACTCCTCCTGAATTTGGAGTCAAGAGCAAACAAAGCGTGACGAAGCTTCATGCGTTCGTACTTCAATGCACGATGCTAGATTAGTCTGGAATGAGCACAGGCAATGATGACACAATGAAAAATGAACTTTGTTCCGCATCCGTTCCATCGACTGATCGTGCGTTTTGGGAGCGGTCCTCTGATGGTTACACAAGATAGCAACTTCACGATTGGCCTTGTTGTAGGAGTTCAGTTTCTCTTGAAGTGTTGCATCGGCAAGGTGTTGCTCGTCAAGTAGGCGCTGGAATGTGATTGAAGCATTGAAGGTACGGAACACTTTCGCAGTCAGGCCCTTCATCTCATTGTTGAGATGCTTATTCAGGGAGCTCGTCTAAGGGCAGCGTCAGCACACGCTCCATGCGTTTCAGGAACAGAACATTCTTACATTCACTCGGTCAAATAGACTATCCTCGTCATTCTTGTTTCCCTTAAAGATTCGAATGTTCTTAAACACCTGAGATTCAACCTGAACGGAGTTGTAATACCGGATAGAGTCTTTACCCAAAAAATCGAAGGTGATATTATCTGGTGCTTCTAACGTCACATGCTCACAGCGGAGTGAACAACAACCCACGGTGTCGGCCTCATCCTCGCCCTTCTCATTCCCAGCACGAAGAGCTAACTTGTCGATGAAGTACATAGCAGTTGCACGCTGTCGGTCTGCCATAATTTTGGACTTGAGGTCGGCTTGATAATTAAGACGAATGCGGTCGACATGTATCTAGAACTAGGTTCAGAACATTCTAGTGAGCGTGTTCAGCGACACAAGCATACCTTAAGTTCACGGGCCTTCTCAAATTTTTGCATGTCACTCTGTCCCTTCAATGAACTGCCCGCGGCGAGGAAAACGTACTTGTGGTTTCCATTGATGTTCTCAGTCCAATTTGCTAGCCAAGTCACAGTGTTGTCATGCTGAATGGCCTTCCATTTTCCAGGAACGTTTGGAACGGGTATTGGGGCATCCTTCCCAATGTTGAGGGTGATATCTTCGGGCCTGACTCGGAGCTTTCACATCGGTCAGCCTATAACCACGAGACCTAGAGGCAAAGCTAACCTTGAGTGCACCTTTCTTTGGGTGCTCGCCGCGTCCGCGGAAGAGACCTGGAGGCTCAACTCGGAAATTGCCAACTTTCTCTTTGCGACCATCCAAGAGACAGTGGGTGTACTTGGCTTCCATTTCTTCTTTTACCTTCTTGGCTGCTTTTTTCTCTTCTGATGTCATAGCTTTTTTCTTTGCCTTTTCTGATTCAAAGTATTCAAACATTGGGCGGAAATCACAGGAGTCAAACTTGAGTATATTGACACTATTCCGCTGAGGGTAGACTGAGCAGACGAAGTTGGATAAAATAAGGAATACGCACCGGAGGATATTCTGTCATGATGTTCTTCCAGTCATCAAAAAAATTCTTGTTGAATGTCGGATCCTGAGCATGTTCGGTTCCAAGCATTGCAGCATAGAAGCCAGCAACTTCCTCAGCCTCGGGTGGAAGATCAACAGGTTTTCCTGAGACGCTCAGACACAATCCAAGTAGTAAGGAGCTGAAAAACTCACCATTATACTTCATTTTTACGTTAGGTGGCAGTGGCTCATACGGCGGAGGAAAAATGACACCAAAATGTTCAAGTGTTGTCCATTTAGATGATCCATCACCATTCGGATCCTGCTCCCACCACTTGAAGACAATTTTTTCTTCTTCCTCTTTCTTTACTCTCCCTCTTACAGAGGAACTTGCTAAATCCTCTTCCTTCTTGGCCCTTCCCCGCTTCTTGGGTTTCTGTACGTCTGATCCTGATGGCTCCTCTTGAATGACACCACGGCCTCTCGCGGCCGCTTTCTTAACGGTAGGTTTGTCGTCTTCCAACTCTTCATCTGTGGGACGCTTATTGTTGATTTTGCCTGCCTTTCGTGACATTTTCTTGCTTGGAATAGGTTTATCCTCTTCGCCAGAGGTTGGGAAAGACATGTCTAGTGCCTGCTTGACCTTCTTTTTAGGAGGACTTGTATCTTCGCACTCTTTGCTCGGTATACCCTTGCCATTTTGCTGCCTGGACTTGATGGGCTTGGCAGGTGAAGAAGCGAGGGGGATATCATCATCACTAGAAGAGGATTCGGCTATTAGAGCCTGCTTCCTCTTTCGAGAAACCCTTCCGGGCCTGTGTGAGGCCTGGGACGTCAACATCGAAAGATCAAATTCAAAATGAACCGAGCCAAGGTGATATGACTATAACTTACTAGGGGCTCATCATTGCTCTCGCTCATTTCGTAGTCCTCTTCTTCCTTGACGTGTCCATTCGTCTTGGAACCATTCACATGATTCATTCCAATAACTGAGGATTTGGCTGTAAGCGGCCGGTCATCGTCCGAGAACATGGCAGAGTCTGCAGACGTGCTTGGTCTTTAGTACAAGAAACGAGTATAACAAGATGTAATTGTGCGGTTGGCCAGCAACATTAAGTCCTGAGAACCGGCCCTAATCTGGCAGGTCACGCCTCTGCCTTGATTGTAAGTAAACCATTTACATTCAACAGCAGCCTAGTGCCTCTGTGGGTCGAGCTGACCTTTCTTCGTTCGTCTGAAGCTCACCTCAGTTATCTTGTGTCACAGCTTCTTGATGTCAAACCTCCCGCTTTTCAGAGATCCATGGGCGAAACGAGACGCTTGGCGCCATCATCCTGTCTTTCAAAAGAGCGTGATGTTCCGAAACCTCTTCCCTGGCTTTGGCATTGCTGTCGTTGCATTCTCGGCATATGTCCTTGCAGACAATTTCATTTTTAATTCGGGTCACAGCGAACACCACTAGTGTGAGCCCGTCATCTCATACTCGACACTTGAAGGCTGAAATTGACATTCTAACGCTAAGGTTCTTATCACTACCCAATTGTTCCGATTGGACCGTAGGATAAACGATTTATTTAATTAGTATCGCAGCCATTGAACTTTGGTTGTTGTCGTCATGCACGTGGAATATCAGGTCTTATTGGCTGGAAGAGGCAGGCCTCTCAACCAATGCACCTTGAGATGAGAAATGACTACGAACTAATCATACGCCAATTCAGGCCAAATTCTTGTAGTGAATCATGCCGGCCACTTAAGCGTAGGTAGGGGTATGTGATCCAATTAAGCACTATGACAGTCCATATATTTCTCAGCAATTATCTTCTCCGTGAACCGCGGGCCATTTTCTCATTCAAACTTTAATGCAATTCAAGACCGCAGCTGATTTTTTTCCTCTTCGGTTCCACTCTTCTCGATGAAAGCGATGGCCACATCTCGACCTATATCTAATTGCCATTTGTCCTAGATTTCTGACGTGTGACCAGAACAAATCTTTCGCCCCATTTAGATAAAGATAGGAAAATGCGTGCACACCGAATTCGAAGCGGGTCGGATTAGACAAATTGAGATAGACACTTGAGAGCTCTTATTGCATCCTCCTTATCTCTATTTCATGAAATAGTCAGGATGGTCTCGAGATAGAAGATATGACAATGACTTTTCGGCAAGCGAACTTAGGGTGTTGACAACATCAAATATTTAGGTCGCCACATCTGGCAGTGGCAATGCCTCTCAGATCCTAGTCGATGGCACCTGGCAAACTGACGAAGGCTAGATAATTGTATGTAAACATGGTCCTGAGCGACCTTCCTGTGCTGCAGCCAAACCAAATATGCTCAATTGGAACCGGCCATCATCCCTTTTAGCAGTGTGTCTACCCCATTCAGTTTCTAACTCCTTCAGTGTTAATACCCTCAACCCTTCGACGTGTTCTTCTTGATTAAAGCAGTCCTGGGAATATCACTGAGGAAGGTGAAGGATGAAACAGCATTGAATGCTCATACAAATCAATCAACATGAATTGATATTTATGTATAAGTTCTCTCACTACGACCAAAATCTCAAACCGTACAACGTGAGATCAAAGCTCCTTCAAAACTAGGAATAGAACCGAGTTGATCCCACTTTGAAGATACCGGATAGCTTACCGTAGGCGATTTGAGGCAGGATAGCAGACTTGAATGCTAGATCTTCTCGATGTCATGAAACCTCAGATGACCTTTTGCTTCGTATAGATAAGCAAATGAAAGCTACATACCAAATGACGGTCCACTGTGATGGTACCGCACAAATTATATGGTGAGCATGAGGGAATAGAACAAGTTCAAATTGTCACCAGAAAGTCAGCCCATGTGGACATCTTTTACCTACTGACTTGCGCCAGATGCTTATTTTACATTCGTGTCCTCCAGCGTTTAGACTATAGGCAGTTTCTCGCGTCTATGCCGGAGATGTCAGGTCTTGCCAGAGTCTCATTTGACGTTCTATAGATAGACAGATCAAAGTCACCATATCTGAAATCTATCTTATGTAATAGGCTCATTGAGTTTGCTGACGATGAGCTACGAAGTAGAATCCTCTCCAGGATGATGGAGGCTGAAGGAAGCGGCAAGATATTTTTATCAGCATTTTTGTGAGCATTATCTGAAGAAGGAGATAGATGCAAACATTGCGCCTCGGGTGGGAATGGGGATGCACATGACATGTTTTTTTTTGGATTCAGCATTTATGTTCCGCAACAAGCAAACTATTGCTGAGACGTGGAGGGCCTATACAGGGCCCAACGGCATGTGATGGAAGGAGGGTGTGGGCAAAATTTGCTGGACATGACATGGTGATACCAGTGTTGCTACGCTACGGGAATCATAAATTTTCGGATGTGCTTTATGTTCCTGATATGTTCATCGAATTCATGATCATTCTGATTAGGATGCTAATCAGGATTTTGAAATATTCCTTGTAGTAGTAATTGTTGTTGAGTATCATGTGTCTGAACGGCTTCTCATCCTCAGTATCAAAATTACTGCGAGATGCCCATGCACATTATGCGCATAATTTGCATGATATCATTACCACGGGTATCATATTCATTTTCTTGGAGTCTGATTTCCGGAGAACTTTTTACGGAAGGTCGTTGATGATGCATCAAATGGTGTCTAAATTCGGATCCAGTATGAAACCGGAATAGGATAGCAATGCGAACCGAATTGAAGAACAGATCTCCGGTTGATGAAGCATAGGCATAAAGATAAGATAAGATTTGAGTTCTCTATTTGCATTCGAAGGAAGACTTCTTCGAAGACTTCCTCAGGCTGCTCTATGCCGAGATGCCGAGCACGAATTTGGGGGTCTCCCAGATTCCTATGGGAAGTCACCCTGTGCAATGGAAAAAAGACCAGGGTCTAGGCAATAATTTGGTTCTTTGGACCGAATTCGTTCGACCTAGGCACACAATTTTTGTACTTGACCGAACCGCCTCTTCGTATAAATTGGAACAGTTCCTGGAGTATCAGTCAGATCAGACAACTCCCACCTGTTTCCAATGTTCCATTCCATAGCGTCGTACACAGGGATCATCTTTGATCTCGGTGACGTTCATGAAGCATAGGCATAAAGATAAGATAAGATTTGAGTTCTCTATTTGCATTCGAAGGAAGACTTCTTCGGAGACTTCCTCAGGCTGCTCTATGCCGAGATGCCGAGCACGAATTTGGGGGTCTCCTAGACTCCTACGGGAAGTCACCCTGTGCAATGGAAAAAAGACCAGGGTCTAGGCAATAATTTGGTTCTTTGAACCGACCTAGGCACACAATTTTTGTACTTGACCGAACCGCCTCTTTGTATAAATTGGAACAGTTCCTGGAGTATCAGTCAAATTAAACAACTCCCATTTCCCTGTTTCCAATGTTCCATTCGTTAGCGTCGTACACTGGGATCATCTTTGATCTCGGTGACGTTCTCTTTAAATGGTCTGCAAATACCACTACTACAATATCTCCACGAACTCTACGGTCAATACTCAACTCTCCTACTTGGTTCGAGTATGAACGTGGGCAGCTTGGGGAAGCCGACTGTTACGCCATCGTCTCATCAGAATTTGATGTGTCCGTAGAGGAAGTTCGCCGAGCTTTCCAGGATGCACGTAATTCTCTCCAGGCAAACCACAACCTCATCCATCTCATTCGTGAACTCAAGGCTCAGTCTAACGGTGGTTTGCGGATCTATGCCATGTCCAACATCTCTCTTCCCGATTGGGAGGTCTTAAGAACCAAGCCTGCTGATTGGTCAATATTCGACGCGGTCTTCACGTCCGGTGCTACCGGAGAACGCAAACCTCATCTAGGCTTTTATCGCCACGTTATCAGTGCTACTGGTCTGCATCCTCAACAGACAATATTTGTGGACGATAAGTTCGAGAATGTCCTTTCTGCACGTTCGCTTGGTTTCTGTGGAATTGTGTTCGAGAAGGAAC
>Ga0154005_100286_pt1 | contig 24453 bp, 27 predicted proteins | sample TSFL089MetaG_FD_104698 | JGI IMG/M metagenome (GOLD analysis project Ga0154005, IMG submission 104698) | Attine ant fungus gardens microbial communities from Florida, USA - TSFL089 MetaG | ecosystem: Host-associated > Fungi > Mycelium > Unclassified | place: USA: Florida, Lake Talquin State...
ACAACAGAATGATTGAGCTCAGCACGAGCCCACCTATCACCGGGCTGGTTCTTCGCTTGATCCCAATCAAACAATTGCGGAACCTCATTCGACATATTACACATGCAACACCGCCATCTGACACAGCCCAACGTCAACAATACATCTTTGCAAAATGCTGACTCTCGATAAAGAATTCTCACCGATTCCCTCCATCAATGAACTGCACATATGGATTGATATAGGTCCTACACCTCCTACACCTTGCGATAACCGTATCCGTCACAACGGGCACCGATTCATCACCATCCTTCAATGACCTATATGGTGTCAAAACTAACGCCAAAGGAATTTTTGCCTTATTCAATAACGAGGATGTAGTTGGGATTGCATTCAGAGTACATCGTTGGTAGGAAGGATCGGCATTCGCCAAAGGAGATGGTGAGATCGACGAATTGGGTGGTAGTCTAATCTCAGGCGGAGGCCGGTGCAACTCTCTCGGTTCAGGAGGGGATGTCAACAAATTCGTAGTATATAGCTGGAACTGTTTTTGTCCTCCTGCAGCTAGACCCATCTGCCCGAATTGAGCGGCGAGAGCATCAACACCTGGTTGAGTGTATTGCGGTTGTTGCGTAGGAGCATGGGCGCCGTATCCAGCAGCAGCAGCAGGGTCAGCTCCATAAACGACGCCAGGTTGGTCAGGCTGTTGACCGTAGTAGGAAGGCTGAGTTTGGAGGCTCTGGAACTGATTCTCGGCTACAAGGCCTGGAGTGAAGAGCTGGGCACCTGCAGGTTGAGGTTGAACTCCAGCTGCACCATAGCCAGAATCTGGTGCTGCTTCTGCAACGCCATAGTAGGCCTGAGTCTGGCCAGCAGCATACTGGCGTTTTTTTGGATTGTGGTGGGTAGACTGCGTAGGGGGAACTTGCAAATCCTGAAGTTGGGCAGGGGGTTCCCATTGGGTATGGCCAGACGCGGTCTCTGAGTGATTCTGGCGCCTTAGAAGTTAAAACCGGCCACGAGACGAGAACTGACCAATAAAGAGGTATCGTTGGTGCTCTTGATTCCTGTGATAAAGTGTTAGAAAGAATTTGAAGCCGATTCGGGAGAGAACATGCCACTCTGCAGCCCAACCTGGGGGCAGTTGCTGCGCTGGAGGCGAGGACATGATTGGCAGAGAAAAAGATTATAGGTGATATTAAGTCCCTATCGCCACGTCCCCTGACAACACTTGCAAATACATTGTATCACGTGGTCAATTTATCTACAATTTAATCCTGTGTAGATACTCTAGCTAACGGACGTTGACGGGTGTCCACCTTTCAGTTTGTCGCGCTCAAGTCGTTTGAGCAGTACCCCGGTGCAGCTCTCGAGCGACCGTGCTTCTTCGTCAGTAGCATCTGCACATCCACCCCACCTGATCTTCAGATTCTCGTCGACCAAGAAGACATAACCGACTCGTGAGTTGGTCATCCCAAGAGCATCACGGACATACTCCATGTTTTGTGTTGACACCAGATACGTCGATTGTAGGTCGTGCGGTATCACCCTGCGGAGTGAGGTAAGGAACATAGTGACCAGGAAGGACTTGAGGATATTCTCCTGGAGGTTGACTTGGACATATTGGTAGAGTGGATGTGAAGCATACCGCGCATGTGCGGGGTCGACAAAGCCTTTGGCATTGATCTTGTCTTTGAATGAGCTGTGACCAAACCAGGATAGACTCTGGATCTTGCCTCAGATACTCTTGTGCTAAGCATGGCGAGTATGGTGATCTTTCCAAAACACATTTCGGTTGAATTCTTGGTGGCACGGGTGTCAAGGCTCTTGCCTGAGATATTGGGCAGGTAGAGGGCTTTCTGCATCTAGTATCACTTCTGGTGGTCATGCGTGGGCTGAAGCAACTCACATCCTCACGGATGAGCACTTTGGGTGCTAGCCAGGTCTTGCCGCCGTGTTTGCGAGTCATGTTGAGATCATGAAAGTAGCCTACGCTGGCCTCTTTGATTCTAGCAATGGTGTCAATTATATATTGTAGCAGCAGAGCTATCGCAACAGACAAGTGTCTCCGCTGAGCCATGCGAGTGTCGAGATCCATGAGACTCTTCAGATTGGTGATGGTATTCCTGGTGAGTGTTGTGGGCCGCTCTCTGACCCCGAGGGGCCGGTTCAGGGGTGGGAGGGCATCCTTTGGGGGTGGATGGGGAGCACTGGCAGTGTCCGGCACCGAGCTGGAGAGATGGGAGGAAGAGGCGAAGGAGCGTCTGGAGAGAGAACGCACGGGCCAGGCAAACAAGGACATCTTTTGTTTAATGCAAGTCGCGAAAATACGTATCACTCCGCGCCTGTCACGTGATGGATTTGGTAAACCCATAAATGGACGCGCTTACTCCCTCACGCCTCTCTTCTCAACCATCACCTCTCTCTATAGTATATCAACATGGTGCGCATTTTCTCGTATCTTCTTTGCATCTGTTTTGACCTGTCTTTTTCCTAGTCTGGCAAAGGTGAGCACTCCCGATTTCTCGGCTGTCCAAGATTCTGAACAGGCCCACAGGAAAGTCCGGAAAAGCATCGTCTGGCGGCAAGGCTGGTGGCGAAAGCAAGTCCCAGTCTCGTTCTGCAAAGGCTGGTCTCCAGTTCCCTGTCGGTCGTGTTCACCGTCTCCTGAAAAGAGGCAATTATGCGCAGCGTGTTGGTGCTGGCGCGCCAGGTGCGGATGGGGATATGTTGCCTGCTGGACCGTGTCTGATGCCAATTTTCCAGTTTATCTGGCTGCTGTACTTGAATACCTGGCTGCCGAGATTCTTGAACTTGCAGGTAATGCAGCGCGTGATAACAAGAAGCAGCGTATTGTGCCCCGCCATCTCCAGCTTGCGATCCGAAACGATGAAGAGTGTGTACTGTCTCGCTGACATCCGATGTGTTGCTGACGCTGTGACCAGATTGAACAAGCTGCTGGGCGATGTGGTTATTTCCCAGGGTGGCGTTGTGCCCTATATCTCGCCGGAATTGCTGCCGGGCAAGTCAGGCAAGGGTAAGAAGGAGGGAGAGGCATAGAGCTGTGTGGATTCGGCTGTCTATTCGCTTTGTGGTTGTACTTGATGTATTTCTACTTGTACCCGATTCTATATCCTATAATCAGTTCTCTCACGTGTGACATCCTTGTTTTGATCAGACATGGCCTGGTTCAGTCCACCCGACCGTCGCGAAATAACTCTGCTTCTCTTCTGTCTCGTCGTATATCTGCTTGCCTATAATATAGAAATCTCCTTGCAGCTGATCGGTGTTGACTCGGTCGCCACCAGCGGCGCTCTCTTCAGTCGCATAGGCCTTGGAAAGACCAGAGCCCTTGCCCGCGACGGCCGCAAACCCAACGGCTGGCAGGATGCACTCGAGCTCCAGATCTTCGGAGACTGGATCTGGGACCAAGGCCATATAGCAGGAGATAGCGACCAACAGGCTCAAAAAATCGGCACAGATCCCCAGTATGGTGCGGCGTGGGCTTCCAAGGCCCAAGTCCGTCAAACGGCAGACGACGTCCTGGGCGACCTGTCCGTTAATCAAGCTCTGCAACAGTGGCCCGACGGTCCTCCACAAACCAAGGTCTTGAAGCATGTTCCTGGTACGTGCTTACTTGCTGCTGCTCTGCTCAACACGGGCGGCTCAACACCCTGGTGTGCGTTAGGATATACTATACTGGATAACGTGTTCATCTATCGTGCTGGCATTTACATCGTCAGAGACGACATGAAGGACTTTCCTCCCATATCGGATATCGCTTCCTCCTCGGGTCCTGGATTCGCTCAGTGGACTCTGCTTACCAGGACGCAGGCTAAGGATTTGTTTGGAGACTTTGGTGGCGTGTATGTAGACCGTTCGCTGTAAATTGTCTTTTATTGACTGGCCATGATCCAACAGAATTCGAGATGTCTCCTGGCTTGCGTGTGATATAACGCCTCGTAAGCTCCATACTTTTCTGTTATACATCAACTCTCCTATATCTTTTTTTGACAGACAACTCGACGCTCATCGCACTCTGGCGTACATATACCTCTCTCTCCTCCTCGGCTAGCTCCCCTCTCCTCCCACCACGCCGCCTCATTCTCCCGCATACTCCCTTCTTCACTGACTCTGATCCCGCCCTTGAACAAGATACTCTCCGCCGTCGACGCGCTGACACTGGTTTTCATCCGTATCTTCTCAAAGCTGCTTTTCCCCAGCTCAGTGTGATGTATTTTCAAGATCTCGAAGATTATGAAAAGATGAGCGTCCCGTATGTTCTTGAGAGAGTGGTGGTTGCGGACAGGAAGGCTGCTGCGATGTCACTTGAGAGGAATGGTGATGATGATGATGATGGTGAGGTCGGGCCAGAATTCTTGACAGCCTTCGAATTGGGAGGAACGCGAGAAGAAGAGGGAGTGGACGAGGGAGAATGGTGGGAGCCTATACACCGGAACATGTTGGAATTCTTGGATTTGGATCAGGAGGAGAAGAAGAAGAAACCGGTCGTGACCTATATCGTGAGTCAGGACATGGAACGAGGACCGAAATTGAAAGCAGAGGATCATGCGAGGTTGGTTAGTTTGTTGCAGAAGATGGAGAGGAAGTTGGGTTGTCAAGTGAATATCATTAATGAAGATACGAGGAGGACTAGTTGGATTGAGAGGATGGAAGCGATTGTGAGGTCGACCGTGAGTAGTGCTTTTTTCTTGCTATTCTCAGCTCTAGTCATGGTATTGGCATTTCATAACAGGTGGTTATCGGTGTTCATGGAGATCATCTTTTGGATTTCGTGTTTATGAAGCGTGGACGGCGTTCGACGTTGATTGAGATGTATCCTGAGAAAAGGTTTGTCCGTGATCGCGCTGTTGTCGTTGAGTCTCTCGGACAACACTATATTGCTTGGTCTGGTTCACGGTGAGTCTTTTTTTTTCTTCCTCTCAAATCTTTTTTTTTACGATTTCTGCCCTTCCATTTATAGACAGTATGCGATTGGACGTTTACCAAAGGCATCGAGGCCCCGAGAGAATGAAGAAGCGACAATTGATCCGGATGCGTTGGTCAATAGTATACAGCAGATCATCTCGAGAACGACGTGAAAACACAAGATGCGATAGATTTTTTTCTCTCTCCATTCATCAAAAGACGTAGGACTTTTTTTTTCCCCTGGACTTTTTATCATGATTTGTAGAGTGAGCAAATCGTCCCGTTCTTCTCTTTTTTTGATACTTCAATTTTGTCGGACTTCGTATACGTCAATATCCATATAATAATAATACATTAATGAACAACACTATTATGTGTACCAATGTCTCACATTACCCAGAATCATTTCAACTCCAAAATGAGGATTTCCTTTTGTTGTGGTGACAAGAGTTTGAGAACACCTACATACGGTCTTTGCCATAACATTCGACATTGGGGTGACCGATTTATCTATGGCAGACTGTAAGAGACTAACTAGAGGCTTCCACCGTTGAAATGTGATGATGATGTGCGGGTTCAGGCATAGAGAGCAGCTTTATTCTTGGAGCGCTCCATCGCTGGTGTAGTTCCAATGTCAACCAAGCGGTCCAGTAACGTGAAACAGGAGGGAGCGCACGATTATAATGAAGGAGTTTCTCGATGAGGTCGACATGAGTGAGTACCATGCGGCGACAGCAGTATCGTTTGAGCTGGAGGCTATCAAGCGCATCACTGGAAGCAAAAGGCAATGAGTTTTTTTTCCACTCCTCTGAGGCTTGACGTTATGAAGAAGGAAAGGGACAAACGGACCCCTCGTTCATATCTTGAGACAAGAGATCGAGGTAGTCATTCCATTTATCTCCAATGACCTTGCCACATGTGAAACACCGCACTGGGATTATCTATGTGGGTGTAATGAATGTGTCGGCCTTAGAGGGATGATATTGTCATACCATTTCTGCGTCGAGTGGTGGTGGTTTGTGTATGAGAGAGGGAGAACAGGTACAAACACGGCCACGATGTCAGGAGCCGACAGCACGCTCTCGCCGCGCAACAGACGCAGACCACCGACTCGTCTGGTGTCCCTTGGTAAAAGTAGCCAGCGGCTGCCAGGCCCATCGTCTGGCGTGAGCAACCGTCGAGCCTCCGTCTCGGGACTGACTGCTGCTCCAAAAGCCCAGCGCACGTCCAAGACAACGCAAAAGCTTGTGGTCCTACCTTCTGCTCCTCAAACGCGACCTCTTGCACTGACTGATGAAGAAGACTTGACGTTGGGCGTCGAGGCAGATGGAGGGGTGCGAGAATACAAAAGCGAGGCTGAGAGGATGACGAAAGAGCAGAGAAAACAGGCTGGGTTCCAAAGGCTGACGGTGTATTGTGTTGCAGAGTCTTTTCAGATGAAATGGCTGGTTCCGTTTCTGAAGAGGGAACACAACGTTGCTCCCAGGATTTTCGATGAAGCGCTGTACGCTGTATGTTTCTATGACCTCTTTCTCTCTGTTGCAACTATATCCTGTCATACAGATGTATCATCTCCCCCTTCTTCCGGGCTACGGTCCAAACGCAAACATCCGTTCCTCGGTGCCTGCTCCTGTCACTCAAGGCGCTTCGTACCGGACAGCACTCTCAGAAGCAGAAGAAGATGGCTACCAAGGAACTTATTTCCCCCAACCAATACACAGATCCTCTGTCGACATGGGGGATGGCTTCATCTCCTCTATCTCTCCTGTTCTTACGCGCAACAACCTGGCTGCTGCTGTATCCCCTCCCTCAGAGAGTGGTCCATCTAGTTTTGCGTCCGATGCACCGGCCAAGAGACCGAGTCCCGCCCATCTTTCTGACTCAGAACCTTGGACCGACAATGAACTCCAACCAGAATCTGCTCATCGGTGGCGTACAGAACAGAAGAATAACCTACCTCCAGTCACTCCGCCGCCACTACCAGACCCACCAACGTCCACACAACCAGCCGAAGATGACATCATCGAGGCAGTGTTCTTTGAATATGGCGTCGTGGTTTTCTTTGGTTTGACTGAGGGTCAAGAAAGGGATATCCTTGAAGATATAGAGAACGCTGGGATTATGAAGCGAAAGATCTATGAAGACGATTGGGAGGTTGAAGAATGCCATTTCACGGTACGAGCGTTTCTCTCTGCTTCAAGATTTGTTTTGTATTCTTATGTTTTTGGCCTGGCTCACAGCATGACCCGCACATTTCATATCCACGGATCTACAACGATTTTTTCAGTACGTGTTTGCGCCCACCCTTTTCCCTCTTTGTATCATGTCCCTTTCTAACTTTTGTTGAATTCTGAAAAATAGCTCTGAAATCCCGCTCACATCTTCTCAAACTCTCTATCGCCCATGCGCTCGCCCAGTCAACTCTCCTCGCCCATTACGAAACCCTTGCCCAACGTGTTCTCTCCTCGCCTCAAACGTTATCTATCCCCCGTCAATTAGCATCTTCTGGCTCACTTCAGCTGCGTCGACATGAGGCTCTTAAATTGACAGGAAAACTCTTCAAATTGAGGAGAGATGTCAATTTGGTATCGAACGTACTGGATGTTCCAGAGTTGTTTTGGACGGAGGTGAGTTTGGGAGACTTGTATCATGCTGTTAGGGAGTATATGGAGATTGGTGGGAGGGTGCAGAGTTTGAATGAGAAACTGGGTGTAGCCAGTGATTTTGTGAGTCTTGAGACGTTTCTCCCTCCTTGTCACTGATTTCAGTCTTTTCTCAAAAAAGCTGGATGCGATACATGATCACTTGAATAATTCAGCTATGGAGCGGATAACTTGGATTGTCATTTGGTGCGGTTTTTTTGGTCTATCTTTTTTTTTTGCATACTTACCCCTCACACGCGCTCGTTTGCTCCTGTAGGCTGATCGTCGTAGCTATTCTAGTTGAACTGGTATGTGTTCCCGTCTTTCTCTTTTGTTTGGCGTTTTTAACTTTTTCCCGTCGGATAAAGGGGGAAGTGATAGCACGTCTCATAGTTCATGCTACACTTGAAAACGGCAGTAGTTCAAAGAAGGGTTTCGTGAGCTTTTTGCAACTGTGGCGACTCAGTCGAATGTGAAGACAGAGGGGAGGAGGGACCCATGTTAGCAAATTTTAGAGAAGTTGGTGGCCGAATAAGTGAGTTTTCATGACCCCCCTTACTCGACTTTGTTTGTACGTCGTTTTTCGCTAGGGATTTTGAGAATTGTGTTCTTGATCTGGATATGTCACTTGAAAAATTGTATTCCCATATATTGTATGATATCTCCATTATTCAAGTAATAGCGACTCCAATGAATCCGCAAATTCATGAGGTCACCAAGTCCACGGCAAGCAGAAACGGACGACGGGAAACTAGTTGAATGAGATTCTGATAATCAAGTGTCGAATTAGTTGAATGTATGAGATGGTTTCGTGTGGAGACCAGTTTGGGTCTTCATAGTGACGTAGATTCACCTTTGTAGACGCGTTCACTTTCCTTTCTAAAATCAGAAGAACGCGCTCTGCCAGGTGACGTTCATTACGGTCATTGTCAATGACAATTCTACATTCAAACGACGCGAAGCTATGTAGCATATCGTAGCTAGTGACGCAGTCTAGTTACATGAAAAAGAGGAGTTGTAATCATGAGATAGAAAGAAATTGAACACTTGTTCCCCGACAGCCTTTTCTCCTTCATTTGCAACTACTGCACCGGTTTGAACCGGCACGTTGCAGTAGGTTTTCGATTGACTTCTTCTCTTTTCTGGGAGATGAATGAACGGGCGCAATCAAGATCTCTGTGTCGTTCTTTTTTTTTTAGGGGGGGAGCGAGCTTTCCTCTTGGCAAGAGAGTAATTAGAGCAGTTCGGTGAGTACGAGAACGTCGTTACGAAGAGGATTAATATCGTATTGGGAGTATTGGGTCTGCTCGTATAGACGGCAAATCGGTTGAACTGTCAATGGTCTCATCCAGCTCTCCAATCAGGATTCTGTCATCCAAAAGACAAAAATGTATTTTTTTAAAATCAAAGTTCTTGACGGGAGGTGAAGAGAGGAAGAAAAGAACCACGTACATCATATCTCCTTTGACGAGATACAACCCTAGCGGTATCTCTTCCACTCCATCATCCATGCTGAAAACACGCTCCTTGCAATCGGAGAGAACTATATTTGATTTTTGGTCGAAGCCAGCGAGAATACCCTAGGAAGAGATTCATGTCGGATATTCCGTCAACAAGTCTGAAGACTCGACGAAAAAAAAAAAAAGAAAAAAAGCTGTTGACACGTACAACGATAGCACGGCCATCTTGGAGGACTAGAAAAACGCGGCGATCGACATATCCTTGGAGACTGGACATGTCGGCAGCAAGAAGGGATTGCCTTGAGTCGCTGCGGTTTTGACCAACCCGTCGTCGGCGCACAACGACATCATTACTAAAAATAGGTCGAAGCCGGTCCGAGAGTAGTCCACAACTCTCGACTGCTATCTTGTCATTTCACAGAACGTATACTAGAAGTTCAATGGCTGATGTTTTTTTAGTCCTCAGGCTACTGAACACCACATTCACTAGAGGTTGAAGGACCCGAATGAAAATAGGAGATAGCCTTGGCGGTGCCGATGTTGGGATCTTTGGTCTTTATCAAGCTGCCTTTGTAACAATCATCTGGTGGCCGTCTGCCTTCAGTGATGTCCAATACGAGCCGTTTCGTCGATGGAACAGAATCATTGGTTAGTCCTCGACTAACGTGGCTCGTGATGCCTCGAGGACAGTATTCTCACCAATCACAATGACATGCCATTGCATCAACCTACAGCTGAGTAGACTGCTTTCCTTGCATGATTTTATGTCTTCGGATAAGATTTCAACCAATTGTCTTGCTAGATCTATTTGGAGAACGTTCACTAGATCAGATAAATCTATATCAAGCTATGATAGTGGGAAATGTTGTCGCCATACGGCTGGTCGGGATCAATCAGGTCGAGTCCACTTGTGGAGGAATTCTTGATGTAGCACTGACGCGGTACCCGCTCAAAATCCATGATGATATTCCAGAGATGATTACAAAAATAGTAGCACAAAACCATGGTCACTTCCAAGACAGAGAATGGGAAATATGGAAAGACCGCAAGTTCAGCGGCAAAAAAAATACGGTGCCTCAAAGGGCGATGGCTTGCTTCGCTAACCTATCCGCACACATATTCTCCGATCGAGGCACACGCCAGAACTTCACTGGAATCCTGTTGTTCTCAAGAAACAACACATGTCTTTCCAACTCCAAAAAGTCAGCCATATTAGCGACAGACTTTCCCTCGGAAGTCTTCCCTCCATTCTTCGACCATTTGCCCACCCAATTTGTCATGGCATTGGCCACATACGCCGAATCCAATATCAACACAACACCCTTGCGATGCCCCATCTGATGGAATTCTCCCTCATAGAATAATTGTCGGACAATTTTCAACGCAGCGATGGCAGCGCGAATTTCCGCACGCTGGTTTGTTTGAGCCCCGCCTGTCAAGGGAGCGGATACATTGAGGTTGGAACCGCAGCAGATGAAGACGCCCATCCCAGCGCGAGCATGCGGGGTTCCATTGCCGTAACAAGCACCGTCGATGTAGATCGCCATTTCTCCTCCAATGGAGCAGCGGTCGCAACTCGTGCAATGCGCAACAAGCTTGTGGGCGCTTGTATCACCATGCTCGTTTGGAATGGGAGTATAGACTCTGTGCGAGAGGAGAGCTGCTCTGTTCGTAGGCATGGTTGAAAGGCTAGACGAGATAAAGCATGGGATTTGGTGAAAAGGCCAGGACGATGACCGTGGCGGTACCTACAATCCCCCATTTAGGAAAATACCTAATGTGGTAACCAAGGATCAGTACTCCAATCGCCAGTGATAGTAAACCACACCAATTGACGGTTCACTTGAGAAGCTCATGATCCGATCACGGATAGTCTGATGGATAGCCTGATTGACATTTGTCAGAACGAAGCTCGAGCAACACAATACAGAGCTAGGGGCTCGTAGCCAAATTGAACCATAGTCTGACCGTAGTCTGCTGCTAGTGGGACCATCATTGCATGTGATTACTGAGCTTGCTCCATCGATGACTCTTGAGATCAATTATTGACTATCATCATGTTCGACAAAGTCGTCGGAAGATACAGGTTAGACCATGCTAAGACAGACAAGTAATTGAGACGAGGTGCAGGGGCTTAAAGCCAGGGGTTCGCCAAGGTGAACTAGTGGCCCCATGGAGGTGATATTCTCCCGAACACTGGACGCCTACCAGGTTCAAAGACATTCCTCGGTCAAATAGGTGTAGATAAGGACTGAATGACTCTTCGAGTGCTCTAGAATAATAATTTCATATATGAGGGTGAAGTTGACGCTCCACTTATTCTATAACAGATGGTAGGGAACTTCCGGAATAAAACTCGAGCACCTGGAAGAGTTAGAGATTACTCCTACTCGGTTGATGTTTAGCAGCCTGTCTTGTCTGATGTCGTTGTGGGAGCCTTCTTGATTTTGAAACAACGCCAATGAGTAGAACCAAATAACATCAATAGGCGCTGGCGGATCAGTGGCGGAACGTGTTGTCTCTGATTTGTCCGCTGCTGCCGCGGTGCACACTGTCAGCTCCTTCATTGGTCGCCACTCTCCTTCTTTATTCTTTTACGCTGCAAGTCATTTGTTTTCTTTGTTTGTATCTCTTCGCTAACGTACTTCCAACTCTCACATGCAGCCTTTTCCCTTCTCCAGGATCAGCATGCCGACCTCCAACTCAAGCACTCTCGACGAAAAGCAACAGATCCATGAATCTGATATTTACGAGCTCCAAGGAAGCAGTAGCAGCCAGTCATCCCTACCCAGCCCTGCCTCTGCAACCTCACCAAAACCCCGACCCAAAGTTACTGCAGCTATCATCATTCCCATCTGGATCGTCCTGAGTTCCTCTGTTATAATATACAACAACTATCTCTACAACTCCTTAAACTTCAAGTATCCTGTCTTTCTCGTGACCTTTCACCTCACATTCGCCGCTGTCGGGACTCGTGTCCTTCAACGGACAACTAATCTCCTAGATGGGTTAAAGAATGTAAACATGACAAGGGATATGTTTGTCAAATCGATTCTACCAATTGGCCTGTTGTTTTCTGGGAGCCTCGTTCTCAGTAACACTGCATACCTTTACCTCAGTGTTTCATATATACAGATGTTGAAGGTCTCCTGTTCTACAGACGAATGGCGATGTACACTGACACCTAGTCTTGGCAGGCCTTTACACCTGTTGCAATCCTTCTGATCCAATGGACATTTCGACTCGATGATCCAAACAAGAAACTCGCCGTTATTGTCCTCATGATCTCTTCTGGCGTTGCTCTCGCCTCGCAAGGGGAACTACGGTTTAATCTGATCGGATTTATAACTCAAGCTGCAGCTGTCGCTGTGAGTCATGCCAGACTCTCTGTCTGCAATTGCATACTGATTGTTTGACTTCAGTTCGAGGCATCAAGACTTGTCATGATCCAAGTCCTTCTACATAACCTGAAAATGGACCCCTTAGTGTCGTTGCACTATTATGCTCCCGTCTGTGCGGGAATCAACCTGATCCTCCTTCCTTTCACTGAAGGTTTGGCTCCTTTCTATGAGTTACCCAAGCTCGGTGCTGCTATCCTTTTAAGCAATGCTACCGTTGCTTTCCTCCTAAACGTTGCAGCTGTGTTCCTTGTTAGTGCTGGCAGTGGGTTAGTGTTAACCCTTGCCGGCGTTTTCAAAGTTTGTCCATCCATCCAGAATCTCAATGAGCTAAGCTGATGAATTCTATGAAGGATATCCTTCTTATCACTGGCTCTGTCCTCATCTTCGGTTACCCTATTACTCCACTTCAGGTCTTTGGTAAGCATTCCATAGGGCCTCAGTATTTGGCACCTAACACTTTATCTTCAGGATATTCTGTTGCCCTTGCCGGTCTTGTTCTCTTCAAGACTTCGGGTTCGAAATGAGCAGTTTTCACCCGGACTATCGACACTTATTCCTGTTCCATTTGAATTTCACCTTCACCTTCGCTATTCCACTCCGTCTTGTGCCATAATTCTGTCTCACGTCAGAATATGTATCACTGGTTCACTTCATTCTCAGAGAGAGACGGCTCTTCCACTTGTTGGGTGGCACCAAATATTGTATCTTTTTACACCGAACCTACTTCGAGCAAACCTATTTTTATCTTCCGTAAGGAGTTTTCTTGTATAAGGAGGACGTCGTAGATTTGGTGATGGCCTCTTGACACGTTTTACATCTGCACTAGTTTATTACGATGTACTGCACATTCATTAACTTTTTCAAGTAATTTACATCATTCGTGTCGCTTTGACCTTCGGCAATCGAAAACTTGAGACTGTTCTAAAGCTTCACTTGACTGAGAGCTCTCCTACATAGGACAAAGTTCACTCAATCAAAGTTCTGGACAGCGGCAGTACAGTTGGAATTTAGAGTTGTCATAGTCGTGAAAAGTCTTCACCAAATTTGAAACAACGTAAATCACAGTGATTAGTTCGAGCCTTCGGGGTCGCATACTAAGCCCATTAATCGCGCCGTAGTTTATCCTTCTCCAGGTGGCTGGACCACCACTGGATGAAAAGGGAAAGTCCCAGCCCCCCTGGAATTTCGAGATCCTCAGTTTTTCTTGTAGAGAGATGGCAATCCCTTGGGCGGGCCGTGGCATCAGCCCCAGTGGGTGGATTGATGTCCGGGATAATGTGGTCGTGGGGAAGACCTAGGATTTTGGCAAATACAAGGCACATTTCATACTTGGTAAAGGGCTCGTCTCCGCTATAATGTAAAATCAGAGGGAGCTGCTTCCTTTGACCTGGAGAGCAGTAAAAAAAAGACTCGAACCAATTTTTGGATTTGTAACAGTACCTATGGCCCGAACGAGAAATCCAGCTATGTCTTCAACATTGGTGGGATACCGTGTCGCATAGTGATCCATTTTGTATTGCTTCCCTGACTGATCCCCAACGACGTCAAGGAGGATATTTACGGCTGAATCAGAGTTTTTCTGAGTAGGACCATATCTAAATGCATGTTATCATTTCGGATCGAGTCCAGGGTGGACGAAACTGACAATACTGGAACTCTGAGAATGGTAGTTCTGGCTCCAGAAACTGAAGAAATGGCTGTTTCACCGTCCCGTTTTGTTTTCCCATACAATTGGAGTGGGTTTGTCTGCGAGTCGGTTTCATATGGAGGAGAAGTACCGTCAAAAACATAATCTGAATGCAAGAAGTCGGCACAAATTAGTCAAGATTACGAAGTTAATCGTCTCACCAGTGGATATGTAGATGAGCGTGAACCCGAGGTCGCGTGAAAGAGATGCGAGGTGACCAGGTACTTCCGCGTTAAGCTGGGTGCATCAGATGGTGTCACAATAAAGAGTTTGTTCCCTACTTGTTGGACCCCATGGGGATCCTAGTGAGATATACATAAGAAAGAAAAAAATTGTCTGAGAACATCATGAACACACTTTCTCCGCTACATCGGGGCGACGCTCCGCCGCACAATGGATGACATCTTGTCAGACGAACCCGAGATAGTCAGGGATGGGAAAGGATTTATAAAGAACTAACATTTGGGTTTTACCTCCCGCAGAGTGTCTTCAACAGCAGCCTGGTCTGTTAGGTCAAGTTTCCGAAGTCCCTCTCGTGTTCTTGAATTGGCAAGACCAAGTACTAGATAGCCTGCCGCTTCGAATGCTTTGTAAATTGCCGAACCAAGTGTTCCTGATGCTCCTGTTTGTCGTCAGAAATGATGCTCGGATTGATTATCCGTAGCTCACCAGTGATTACTATGTTTTCCGCTTGATGAGTCCCTACTGAACTCATTGAAGACAAGGAAGCGTGGGAGTAACAAACTACTTAGCAGTCAGCGCAATCAATTTTCATCGATAAGTTGCTTTCCCAAATGGGATGCTTTACGCCTGATTTGCTCACCAGGCCTCACATACACAGACGAAAACTAGGTCAATAATTGTATGACAGTACTGGCAAGCACCTTCAAGCCTAAGCTCTTTTGCAATGCACAAAACGCCAGTCATTTCCCGGTCATCTATCTCCCAATCAATGCACAACTATAGCTCACGTGAATACAGAGTTGATACTCCTGGAACATCTGTGCTTCTTTCCCCTAATCTGAGAAAAATCTACTATGTTAAGCATGGTCCATGCTTGGGAAGAGGAACAAAAGACAGGAAGAGAGGGAAAGTCACCGAGTGGCATGTAATTGCTAAGATATAAAGGCCAACACCACAGTCAATCCTTTGTCCTCCCATAATGAGGAGGATAAAAATAGATGCAATTGTTCTGATACATGATGACTCTTGTTCAGATAGTTTACAATCTGCTAAGGGTACACAAATCAATCAATCCAAAGCAAACCCTTCAAAATCTAGGTATCCTTCTTCCACGGACATCTTTCTTACTACTAGAACTTCAACAATCAATTTTGTATGAGGATCCTCACCATGCACTTTGGTATTCACTTCGACTGGGGAAATCGACATATCTCTGTCTTCCTTGAATCCACGGTCATCGTCGCGGCTAGGATCGAGGATTCTGGTCGTGATGGTGGTATCTGTGGCGAAGGTAGGTGCAGAAGTAGGGCAGTTCGTATTAACATTGGTCAAAGATGTGACAGTTGACTCTGGAACTCCGATGGTAGTCAATCCAACGCTAGCTTGAAGTTCTTCAATAGCTTCATCGACCGTCTCAGCTACCACTTGGACGTCTCGGATGTCTTGGCCAAAAATGATATGATTCTCAGAGGGTGATTTCTCGCTATATGCCTCGTGTACAGTCGTCTCGAGTAGAGCTTGTTTTCTCTCTTCACGTCTTTTATCCCTTGCCTGTTTCCTTGTCAGGGATTGATTTGCTGATGCGAAAGGACCATCTCTCAAAAGTGACTCAGAATGATGCACTCCAGGCTTTCTAATTTTCTTCTGCAACCTCGCAACTGTATACCCTTGGCCGTTGAGATATTGATGTTCATGACTGGAGTGAATATGATGAAACCTTTTCCGCATAGGACGAGGTTTGTATACCGAGGAAATCTCAAGATCGAAAGCATACTGGGGAGGTGGTAGGCCCAACTCTTCGTCAAGTTCTAATGCATCAAATCCCAAATCCTCTGAATTCATAGCGAAAGCTGTCATGGCTTCTGTGAGATAGGCCATGGAGTCCTCGAAGGCTGTCTTCTGAGGAACAACTGTCGTCTGAATGTCTTCGTAGTCGCAGTCGGTCGTTCCTGAATCTTCAGCCTCGGTATTCGTGTACGCAGAAGCGGACATAGAGTCATAGTCATCAGGTGATAGGCTTGCTGGCCCTCGCTCACTTATCTGAAATCTCTTCACTCCTGCAACTCCCCAAGAACCAGTGTCACGAGCGTCTTCCTGATATCGGAAAACTAAGTCAGCTGGTACCTCGATTTCCTTGACAACAATGACGCTAGCACCAATCTCGCCTGCCATCATTTCCAGTGTGTCCAAGCTGGACTCAAGATCAACCCTGGGCAGGCCGACTAGCTCACCGGAATCAGCGACTCCAAGCTCGTAGTATGCTTGACCGCCACCTTCGAGCAATCGCCACTTGAGTTGGGTCACTAGGCGGGCGAAGCGGGCAGGAGAGGGGTTAAGAAGTTGAAGTTTATATTCGACATTGCCTGTGTCATTCTCAGGAACAAGACGGGGAAGGAGTAGGGGTGACGGTGAAAGACGCTGGGGAGAGATAGAGGTTGAATGAGTGTCAGGGGAAATGGTATCTTTAGATCTCTTAGGGGGGTCCCATGGGTTCGATATGAGGGGTTCCCACGGAGATGGAACACGAGGGCTTTCAGACTCGTATTCACCAAACATGAGTGATGTTAGAGTGACTGCTTTCGTTGTTTCAGTGCTTCAGTGAGAGCAGCCACAGCCGAATGAAATCGATATTCGAGGGATCATTTTTTTGAATCACGAACGTGTGGTGCAGAGGGCAACGCTCTATATGACAATCATGATAGTGGTTCTGAGTCAAGATGTGTATTGGCTGATCCTGTCACCATTAATAGCTTACTAAATCAACACTTTAATAGAATACAGAGGGAGTTTTCTACCGCCGCCAACTCCATTACATCCAGACGATCGGAGGGTAGAAAGCGCTGTGCTAGCTCTCGACGAAGCTCGCAAGGCTATTGCGATCGTCCTCATCTTTACATTTCTCTGAGTTTTTACATCATCAGGATCAGGCTGCCAAGCTTGCATCATTGAAGACTGCACATAAATTCTTTGGATAAAGACAGCAATTTTCAGGCCAAAGTGCGCCGAGTAATATCTAATCTATAAACTAATAACTAGTCTGAAATACATTATGATGAAAGTGTCCGAATTCTGGTAATTCAGCAGTAAGAAACCAATGGTCAAATCTTCGGCTCAAGTGTGAATTATACGAGAATGTATTATGGATGGCTTGTCTAAACGGGCTGACAAAATTGGAACCGACTTGGAGATTTCTGACAAACGGTGGGCCGACGATGATTACCTTAAATTTGCCAACTAGAATGTTCTGCTGACTTCCGGCAGTTGACGATTCAATACTTGGCCACTGCAGAGACATACGTTCCTTATTCTCAAAAAATCAGACTCGTATCCGCCAAATATGAGTGATAAGAATGTATTAGAGTGACTGCTTTCGGTGTTTGAGTGAGAGCAGTCAGAATGAAGTTGATATTTGAAGGATTATTTCTTTACGTTGGCTGATTATAATAGCTTACTAAATCAACACTTTCATGGAAGAACATCCAACTGTATCATGGCAGGCAATGCAGGGTGGTAGTGTTTTCTACCGTCGCCAGCTCCTTTACACTGTATCTGGGAAACTACCAGATTTCAGCGACTATATCATAGCGAGTTGCCGATATGGGGGCCCAATAGGTGTGCTTTTGAACTACCTTGATTGCTTTGGCCTTAGATTGTTTCGACAGCCCTAATGCGTGATACTACAAAGATAGTAGCCATAAATCGTCCCGCTTCTGCCTTGACGAAATCCCAGGTACAGATCTACTCGCCAGCAGGCGAGGCGCTTCTATCGTTCAGTGTGTGGATCATACCATGACTATTCCATAGACTTATAGCTGACTTGGTCATGTAGTGGGACCAGGGCAAGATTATACGCTTCGGCTGGACTCTTGATGAAAGACTTGTCTTGCTAAACGAGGAAGGGATGTATAGGATATACGACCTCCAAGGCGAATATCAACAACACTCCCTTGGTGCCGAAGCGGCTGAGTTAGGCATCGTCGACGCCCGTATACATGATAATGGACTTGTTGCACTTACTTCTTCTCTCACCCTATTCGAGGTCAAAAACTGGGATGGTGGCCGACCGTTGTCATTGGCCAACCCCGGTACGCTACCGAGTTTCGGCCTCCTTCTCATCTTTATTCTTGAATCATAGGTCTCTCCGAACCTCCTCACGCATGGACAATCATTCCACCGGATCTCAATATTTCTCGTCACGTTGAAGTCCTCGTTTCGGTTGAGGCTACTATCCTCACAGTCGACAATCTCGAGTGTGTCGACCAACGATTATCCAGAGGGCCTTTCACTCATATCTCGCCGTCGCCCAATGGAAAATCCGTCGCCCTTCTTACGTTATCTGGAACTCTTTGGGTCGTCTCGACCGACTTCCAGCGAAGTATGGCAGAGTTCGAGACAGATAGTGTCATCGGTGCCGGTCGCTCAGTTCACCAGGTCGAATGGTGCGGAAACGATGCTATTCTTGTCACTTGGGATGGTCTAGCGGTCTTGGTTGGACCCTTCGGAGACACACTACAGTGAGATAGTATTGTCAGTTGGGTTGAGCTTGGCTCATAATCAGTAAAGGTATTTTTACACTGGGTCTCTATTTGCTGTGACGGAAATGGACGGTGTACGGGTCTTCGGTCACGATGTCTGTGATCTGATTCAAAAAGTACCAGGTGCGGGCAGAGCTTGAACGATTTGGACTTTTCTGACAGAAATTTAGCTTCTACTTTGTCGATATTTGGTCCTGGGTCAATAGCACCCTCTGCGATCCTATACGATGCTTGGGAAAGTTATAACAACCGCTCACCTAAGGCAGACGAGAGCATCCGCAGTATCAAAACAGAACTTGCAAAGGCAGTCGATGAGTGCATCGAGGCAGCTGGACAAGAATGGGAATCTCATTGGCAACGCCGCTTGCTCAATGTCCGTTTGATATCTTCTGAGTTGTTACATCAATTCTCACCGGCCAATGCAGGCAGCAAAATTTGGTCAAGGGTACTTGGATTCTTACAACCCAACCGATTTCGTGAACATGGGTCAAGTATTGAAAGTTTTGAATGCTGTGAGGTTCTACGAAATCGGCATACCACTTACTTATTCGCAGTACGCTGTCACTCACCTTTGACCTGAGTCGCCCTGATCCACTATCAGATACAACTACGCTTCTCCTTCACACTTAATAACTCGATTGACGTCACGCAATCTACACCTCCTGGCACTACGTATATCCTCGTATCTAAATTTAAAACCCGACGCCGTCCTCAAACATTGGGCAATTGCCAAGATTACCCGCACAAGACCTTCGGCAACGGGTCAAGACGCTGAACTGAGCGGAGATGACGAAGTATGTGCAATAATCGTTGAGAAGTTTCAATCACTAGGAGGGACGGACGTCAGTTACGCAGACATTGCGAAACGTGCATGGGAAATTGGCCGCTCACGTCTTGCGACAAAGGTACGTTGAACTGTCATTCACAGGGCCGTGTTCGATACGGTTCTATAGCTTTTAGATCACGAGGTTAAGGCCTCAGATCAAGTACCCCTACTGCTGACAATGAAAGAAGACCGCTTAGCTCTAAACAAAGCGGTTGATAGCGGAGATACTGACATGAGTACGTGCCTGCGTTCTCTCTATTGTGCAAGATGTTCATACATCCTCAGTATATTTTGTCTTGCTTCACCTCCACAAGAGACTTCCTTTGGGCTCATTTTTCCGGTTGATTGAAGATGGTGGTGAAAAACTTGCACCAGCTATCAAGTTGCTTCAAGTTTATGCTCGAGAGCAAGACCGTGAAATGTTGCGAGACTTTTACTATTCGGATGATCGAAGAGTAGAAAGCGCTGTGCTAGCTCTCGACGAAGCTTCTAAGGCTATTGTGATTGCCCTCATCTTCACTTTTCTCTGTAAGCTTATATATCATCAGGATCAGGCTGCCAAACTCGCATCAGTGAAGACTGCACATAAATTCTTTTCAGAGGATAAAGACAGCAATTTTGAGGCCAAAGTTCGTCGAGTAATATCTAATCTATCGGGTTTTAATAACTAGTCTGAAATAGATGATGGATGAAAGTATCCGAATTCTGATAATTCAGCAGCAACTTGAGAAAGAAACCAGTGGTAAAATCTCATTTTTCGGCTTGAGTGTGAATTGTACTATACGGGAATGTATCATGAATGGCTTGTCTAAACGGGCTGACAAGATTAAAACCGACTTCAAAATTTCTGACAAACGGTAGGTCGACGACTTGCCTCAAATCATCTTTTTTTGATGGCAAGATATCCAGTTTTTGGTATCTGAAACTTTATTCCTTAATAGAGGTTCAAGATTTTGAAGCACTGGATGCGTTCTCGAGGTCTAAAAGAAGCCCGATCGGTTACGAGCCTTTTGTCAGGCATCTTGTCGAGAAGGGACATGCTAAGGAAGCCATTGCTTATGTCGCACGATGTGATTCCCCAAAGAGGGCAGATCTTTATGTGGAGTGCGGGGAATGGCGACTAGCAGGTAAGGAGTGTAAAGACCGTGGGGATAAAGTTAAGTTGGAGTGGGTGTTCTTTTACGATGTTCAAGTAAATGCATTGTGCTCATCATTCTCGATAGGGAAATCCGCAAGAAGTGTCCAAATTCTATGATTCTTCGTGAACTAGATCAGATCGCCTTGTCTATGAAGTAATTTACTCCTTGAAGCGCTGTCGGCTACTTTGGCCATTTTGTTACATACTTTTCTGATATACCGTTTTTCTGTGTTGAGCTCAGGTGTGGGTGATAGAAATGGCTCATCTTCGAATTATGTCATTACTGTTCAACGTTATAAGGTACATCAAGCAAATATCCTGCAATCATTGGTCTTTACGAGTAAGAAATGACGAGGGCAGAAAAATGAATATGCACATCTAATATGAGTGAGAAGCGATGAAGATAATTGTCATCGCTGATGGGAGTCTGGCTTGGGTAGTTCTTTAGAATCGGCCATCTCATAAATACTCTGATTATGGTCAAATGAATAGGGGAGGGGCACCTCCCTTGTGACACGGTATTGATCCATATTACCGAGATGTTCGTTCTCCAGACGATCTAAGAAAAAAATTTAGCTCGAAATTCCACTGGCTCCCTCCCTTCCAAAGATACTTACAAAAGTTCCATTGAACTCGACGCAACATTTCCAAAAATGCAACGACAAAAGTACGAATCAATGTATTTGGTCCTCGTTTTGGTATGTAGAAGACCCAAGAAAACCGGATTAGACAGTTGGTTGCCTGGAAGAGGGTCAAGATCATCACAAAACACTAAAGTGCCTGCGCCTAACTGACGATGGCTAGATAATAAAGCTGAAGGTACATATCAGCTTTCGCTCTCCTTCGACCTTTTTATCATGGGACTCACATATATGTGGTTGGAATATCCAAGTTCGTCGCGAAGAAGAAAATGTTTGGCGCGAGGTTGAAGTAACGACCAATCCATCAGAAGATCCTAATTTAGATCATACGAGTCAATGTTGTTCGGACTAAGGAGCGCAGACTACTCACCCAGCAGGCAGCATACACGGAATAGATGGTTGTAGAGATGAGGTATAACACAAACCACGTGTTGTATTGTGTCTCTGTTTCTGAGTCAGATGGGTAGGCGCAGAAGGGATCATGAAATCACCCACCTTGGTGTCTCCAAAGGTGATAAAACAGGTAGTTGATTATACCAAACCCATACTTACCAGCCTAATTCGATGTCAGCCAAATTTACATGTTGTGCGAAGGAACAAGGGTGCACACATTGATCAAATGTGTGATTAAGCCAGAATCAACATAACGCTTTATGCTCTGGATTAGACGAATCAAAAATGGCAGAGCGGCAAGTACGAAGGCGATAGGCCAAGCATCTGACTGAGATCTGCAATTGGCCCAGTCTTCTTCGAAGCCATTGACATATACGCAGATGAACGTGTACAGACTAGACAGACTGAATACCATACTACAGAGCTGATCACTGCGGATGATTTCGTTATCAAGCATTGTCCCCAGCGCACAGGAGACTCACCCCATCCAGAAATCGGCGAACTAAGAAAGGACATGTCTGTTCGGACAAGGTCACCCGTGAGAGATATACAACATACCTCGACGGTTCGAATGCCTGATACCAGGAGTTTTCCAATGATTTTGAGAAACCACAGGCGTGAGGAGCGGGATAAGAGTGGAAGTGGATCAAACAAAATTGCGGCAGTTACTGCAAGCCAGATAAGGGGCCAGATTGTCGGTGATACATAAGGAGCTCCTATGCCAGCAAACGATAGCCAGAAAGCACAACACAGTGTAGAGAACAGCAATATGGGAATCTGCAACTTGAGTAAGCTTAGATTCCAGTTTCGCTCGTGTATGCATTTGCCTCATAATACTCTCGATAGTCTATCCGACTTTGAACATCCAGTTCTAGTCATAAATCAGCGGGCACCCGACACTATCTTGTGATATCTCTACCCACCAAAAATGAAGGTATAATTGACGTTACAGCGCGCCCAGACAAGCAGATTGAGCCCAATCAGTATGGAAAAGACAACAGGGATGAGGAGTGTGGCGTAAATATATAATAAAGCATCTTGCGCGTAAACATGTGTTTCCTTCAAAGTACCTGAAAAAGTTAGAGAAATTAATCTTTTGGAAATCAGGAAAAAAGATGTGCACTGTGGTATATTCCAGAAGCAAGGAGTGGTAAGGCAAGTCCAAGCAAAATTCCAGAACGGAAGGTACTGAAATGGTGCGTCTTTGAGATTACACTTCCACGTAGACGTTCCATAGCTTTCTTTAGATCACCATGTACTACTTGCACAATGAGACTTTGCCAGATGTCGAGCGACAGGAAACATACGGAAGACCTGCGCATACAATCTTTGTATCTCCTTCATCATTTCCCCAAGGGCCTTATCGGATCCTAGTGCACTCTTATCAACCTAGATAAAGCCGTGAGCCTTCAAGCGTCGAATAACTTCCGATATTTTAACCTTCTCGATCATGTATTGCTCTTGAATGTGGATCTGTACCATTCTACAATGAAGAACGAATATCTGCGACTGTGACTTAACATACCCTGGTCACTTTTTCAAACTTTTTCAAAGCCTTGCGGAAACCGGTCACATTCATTATCTATGAGAAAAGTTGACTCAAAATCTCCAGATGATTGGTTACCAACGTACACGATAATTATGCAACAGTTCCAAGCCTCTGTGGCCATTTTATCTTGAGTGGAAACATTAATGATAGTCGAATGATTCTTACCGGTAATGCTCTGCAACAGCTTTTTGAAGTTTGTTTTTCGCGTGCAGGTAATTGTCTAGTTGGGAAGATATGCCATTCATTCCTGCACCACTAGTTCCAATCCTCTGTCTTTCATCGCTGGGACTGGTACGCATTGTGGGTGGCGTAGATGGATGCACTGAACGCAAATCCTTACCCTTACACATGAGTTCAGTTTCAGTCAATACGCTTCCCTTGTAATGATCGCACTTACCAGAAATGTCCGTCGTAACCTATTATTGTCTGGATGAGAGTCATGGGTTGATATCTCAATGACTGGATATGACCGGAGTTTAAGCTTGAGAGCAGTCACGATTGCAGAAATCCAGGTCCTTTCTTCGTCATTCACCTTCTGGGAAAAAAAGATTGAGTATCATAGAATTGAGAAATGAATACGTCAAAGACATGCATGTACAAACTCTCGATGGTTTTGTAGTTCAGAAAGCTGTTCTCGAAGCGTTTCCGTCCGGACAAGCAGTTCTTTCTCTCGGTTCATATAGAAGAGCTCTATTTTATCCAGCTGGGCATCGATATAATCGAAAAATGACTTCTCCTGGGGGGTCAAGTGAGCCAGAAGTTCTGATAACGGGAGAGCAGCCACAGGGTTGATCAATCGCGATTGTGGCCTGCTACCTAACAAGCAACATCAGAAGATGTGCGATCGACCATGTCCCTAGTCTTACGGCGATTTAAGAGCGACCAAGTTCTTGGTTGTTTGAGATTAGATATAGCTTGCTGTATTCTTGGGGAAGACCTCGTCCATGTCGAACCCCTTCGTTGGATAAGTTGTCGATTTCCACCTTGTTCCTGTGTGTGGCCTGCAACGTCGGCAGCAGGTATTAGCGAGAAGTCAGATCCAGCACAAGCCTCTAAGTCTCGATCTAAGTCTCGATCTAAGTCTCGATCT
>Ga0154005_100288_pt1 | contig 24244 bp, 30 predicted proteins | sample TSFL089MetaG_FD_104698 | JGI IMG/M metagenome (GOLD analysis project Ga0154005, IMG submission 104698) | Attine ant fungus gardens microbial communities from Florida, USA - TSFL089 MetaG | ecosystem: Host-associated > Fungi > Mycelium > Unclassified | place: USA: Florida, Lake Talquin State...
AAGGTGGAGGGACATGACATGACAGACATACGGGCATAATGCGTAGACGTGTATGTAGGACATGGGAAGAGAACTGCGCTCGGGGGGATACATGTGGGTACTTTTCCTTCCTTCTCACCTTCACTAGGACTAACTAACCACTGAAAACCTCACCAAGAAAAATAACACACAACCACATCCAGCGCTCAGCCCACCTGCACAGATGGGGAGAGAAAAAAAAACAAAAACTACATAAGTGCGAGAGAGATGATGACGAAAAAACGACAGTGGAGTGAACGGATAGCGGACGACACAACAACGGTCACACAAAGCAAAGATATGAAAGAGGCATCAGAAATACACCGCCATGTCACCAATCCCCAATTCTAGCCCGATCTCCCTGGGAGGAAACCACTCCATAGAAAGGAAATTGTTTTCTAATCCTTCCCCAGATGCGACGAAGCTCGCAAAGCGATTTCCATCCCCGAACAATCAACGCGGAACAATCATACCCATCAATCCTTGGGATTGATCTCTGATACCTACTCCCAAAACTCAACTTGTGACGACACCAAAGAAATCAAAAAAACAATCTCGAATTTCCCTCCCAATACAGGGAAAACTTCCTTTCATGGTTTAGCAGCTCATGCATGTCCTCCCATTTGTACAGGTGGTGGTGGTCCATTTTCATAGGGATGTGGAGGGACACCTGCAGGTGGTGGTGCCATCATGATTGAATAGGGAACGGCATGTTGGACTAGATCGATCAAGACGAGGCAGTCAGCGAGGGAAAGTACTACATACGTTGCGGGCTTTGATGGTGATAGTATGCGTGTGCATGTGCTGGAATAGGTGTAGGCGGCATAGAAGGTCGAGGAGCAGCAGTACCATTAGGGGGAGGAGGGTACGGTCCCGGCGGTGGCGGTGGCATATAGGCTGTCTCGAAGTGAACATGTTCAATATGCTTCCACACCAAAGTTCATGGGAACTTACGTGGCATCTGACCCATGGGAGGCGTATATATGGCTAGACACAAAAAGTATATCAGAATGAACGGGAGCAAGAATCATCTACACACCATTTGGAGGAGGCATGCCCGGAGGATAAGGCATAGGTTGCATGAAAGGAGCTGGTATATATGTCCCATGCGGACCAGGAGCCATCATGGGCTAATATAAAGACGTCAGCATGTCGGACATAACGGACAATTGAACCAAAAGAGGTCAAGGCACAGATTCAAAAAAGCGCAATGCCCAAAAAATAAAAAGTCGAAAGCCACAAAGACAACCAACCTGACCGGGATAAGCATATTGGGGATAAGGGTACACATAACCAGCGCGTGCGGCGGCGGCGGCGGCGGCAGCGGCAGCAGCAGCAGCAGCCTGTGCATTGGGATCTTCTTCATACGGCGGAGGAGGCATATGCTGTTGAACAGGCGGTCCACCTGCATTTCCACCTGCATTTCCGGAATTGGTCCCACCAGTGGCATGTGATGGGTGACCAGATGGTGAGTTAGCGGGGAAAATCTGCGCATACCGTTTACCATGATATGGCCACTGGGGTGCTACGGCGAGAGTAAGTCTCATCGACTACGTAGCAATAGAATGCACTGCGAACGAACTAATTTGGGGAGCATCTGCAGGTTTAGCATTCTTGAATGGATTGAAATCATCTTTGATATGCGTAACGCTGCTCCTCTTCGGAGGTCGAACGCCAAAGAATGGATTGGAACCTGTATCCGTCTTGGACTTCGGAGACGTAACATTCGTGGGCGTCGAGACGACCGCTGGGGTGCCCTTGTTTGCAAAAGTCTATTTTAGTAAACGTTCCTTCCAGGCATACGAGCACAGTTTGGCTTACCTTGTGAGTCGGCATGAACGAAGAAGCATTTACATTTAATTTATTTACACTCGCAGCAATTGTTGGTGATACAGGTGTAGCAGTACTTGCTGTAGCGGTCGTAGTCGTTACTGGTGTTATCACACCATTCACACCAGCAGAAGACAAAACTGGAGCCGAAGTCTGCTTTGCTTTGCCACCTTTGAATGGCGGAATGGGCTGAATGTACATTGGAATTTTCTTTACAGCTGTTTCCGATTTCGACGCTGTGGGACCTGCTGGTTTCTGACCAACACTTGGTGCACGCTGGCCAGCGGAGGAAGAAGACGGTTTTTGAGAAATTGGTGGCTTTTGTACACCTGCCCCAGAGGTCGATGTGCCACCGCTAGGTTGTTTCATGGCACTCTTGAGGACGTTGCTGATGCCGACACCTCTCGACGCGGTGACGGCATTGGAAGCACCAATGGTGCGAGCCGAGGATGATTGAGAATCTTTCTTAGCTTTCTCTTTGATGGCACGTTGCTTCTCTTCGTCTTTTGCGAGGATGGAGACAAGGTCGTCTGGGATCGGTTCCTTGAGCTGAATAACTTAAGATTTGGGTCAACCTGCACATATCAGCATGTAAGTTGCGTACCTTGAAGGTTTCACTGAATCTCACAAATTCATCCACACACTTTTTCAGCTCATTTTTAGCGAGCTTTTGGCGTTTCTCGTGAAGGCGTTGTCTCTCTTCAACAATGAAAACACGAAAGGCGGGTGTAGGATCCTGTTTGTAATCAGAATCAATAGTTATCCTTGGTGCGCAACGATACTGGCATACCCGGGAAGCAGCGGTGACGCCGGAAGGAGGTGATCGATCCTTATCTGATGGGGACTGAGCCTGAACAACTGCAGCACCATCAGGCCCATTGACCGAAACTTTGGGTATTTCCTGCTTTGTAGCAGCAGTAGCCGAGCTGACGGAAGGGTTTGTTGGAGGGGAAAGTGCACCACCTACGCCCTTCCGTGCTCCGGGGGGTATATATGCATTTTGGCCTCGGACGACGGCGCCATATCTAGCCAAAGATGATGAAATACATGGTAGGAGCGTCCAGCAGACACTCACTTGTCTTCTTCATTGGCACTAATGTCATCTATACCACGTTCCTCGCGAACATGTGGATTATTGGTTGAAGCCTAGCAAAATCGCATAGTCAGGGACGGGGTGAGGGCCACATAGCCAGATGCGCACACTTAGGATTTCAGCAGCGATACGCTGTGCCTCGATTTCACGCTCTTTGAAACCTGCAGCATTACGATCAAGCTTTGTGGTGTAATCATCTTCGTTGAAGCTGCCGGTGACACCGAATAGGTTTTCATTGACAGCAAACTGGTCCCAAGCAGTGTCGCCTGGGGAAGTAGCAAAGGCATCGTCAACGCCGGCAATGGGAGGAGGGTTGGTATCGGGCTGCCAGACTTGAAGCTCGCGCTCACGACCTGGATTAGGCCTTTTCTGGCCGATATCGGTATCTGTTCTGAAGGCTAAAATGGAGATGAATGACAGCCAAGAAGGATGGGATGCTGGGGCTCACTATCGCCATTTGCGGGCTTTGCATCAGCAGGCCCCGAGGTGTAGCTATCGATGTTTGTTGCAGCGATGAAAAAGGAGTCTTTGAGAGGAGCGCCGGGGGATGTGAGATTCTTTGCGTCTCTGAGGGTGACACCGGTGGTATCGCCCTCGTTTGAGGTGGAACCGACAACACCTTCATAGCGGATGCCGGTCTTGGTAAGAAGAGTCACAGTGATGCCCTGGGAAGGATGAGTGGCTGATGAGGCAGGGTGGCGAGCGACACACAGTAAGGCCCACTAGAGACCGGAGCACACTGTCGTGCTCTGACGGGCGTGTGCCGTTGGTCTGTGCGTGTGGCGGGGGGTGCTGGGTGTTCTGGACAGAGGGATGGGGACGAGGAGAAGAGCTTGCCGGGGCATATGTCGGAGACGCACGGGGCCCCGACCAGGCAGGACGACTGGGAGAGTCAGGAAGAAAGCGGGAAGAGGGCAGGGACATACCGGGTGGCATCGGAGCCAGACTTCCTGGGAGGCTTTTGGGGGCGAGAGGAGGCCATGGGGGACGGTGAACAAGGCCAGTCAGTCGTTGTCGACGACGACGCGCAGGACAGGACCAAACACAGCACGTGGGACCCCAGACACTGGATAAACAAACAAAAGACAAATAGATGTGCCGTATTTTTTTCATGGACGATGATGACTCGCTGTTTGGGTCGCCGCCTCCCTCACCGTCTGCAAGAGGTAGGTCGCCGTCTCCCGCGTTGGCTCTGCCGGGCGCATCCAGCGGGCAGCTCTTCCGGGGCTCCGGCCCGTCGGCACAAAATGTGGGGACCATTGCACTTCCTGGCTCCCATTATTCTGAACCAATAGCAGCAAACAACGCGCAGCGAAAAAAGGCACACAAGAAGCCAAGGCAAAGCACACCGCGCCCGCCTCCGACCATCTCTTTTCCAGATCCCTCACAGCCCCCTCCCTCCCATTTTCTTCGCAACCAGGAGGCCCTTCTTGGTCATGCCGGTCTTATCGCCGGCCTCAAACCGTCAAGACTCACTACCCTCCCTGCTGTGCATTGTGGCGCAAGTCCCTCAAACCCCATCGTTCTCGACGACCGCGAGACCCAAATTCCTTCCAGACCATCAACCATCGGTCGTTCCAACTTCAGACACCTCGACTCCTCTCACCTGCCAACCCCATCCACCCAAGAGGTCGTGGATATGTTGATCAAGCTGAAGGATATTTTCCCTGTGCTACAGAGCATTCTAAAATTACTGGTCAGCGGAACGGCCACGGGCGCACAAGGTCAAGGAATCCCTGCTGCCACGACCGGCGCCCGAGGATGGTCCTCCCAGCGTCGAATATCAGTGCAGCCACTGGTCAAAAGGCGCAAATTGAATCGTGTCCCTGCTGGCGCCGTCGACTGGGACGTACCATACCCATTCCTGGATGGTGAGGGTCCCGAAGCTTACAGGCAGAACTGGACCAAAGATCGGAGCAGGCAATTGATTGCACAATTGATCGGATTGGTGAGAGTTGCTCTAGAGAAGGCGACAGCCAAAAAGCATCTGGACGAGTCGGCACGGCGGCGCCGATCAGAGAGGAATCGACATCCAGGTTGTCCGGTTTTGACCGATCGACAGCGGGGAGGCAAAGGCGCAAATCATTATCGCGATCCATGTAGAGATGTCACCGTCTCTTCTGCTCCTAACAATACGGTTGAGACATTACCAGCAGGAACTCGGGACCCCTCTGTCGCCCCGACGTCGACCCCGACACCAGCATCGAGCAATACCACGTTCAATGACCTCCTTTCCACTCTGCTGTCTGTGCCTGACCCTACACAGTGCGCTGCTTCATCAGCTTCTCCCCAGACTCTAGCTCCCTCCCAACTAATTGGTACCGATCAATCGACTAATAACTTGCTTCCAGCCTCCCATTTATCTTCTGAGATGGCTGATCAATCTCTAGTAGATAGCTGGATGAACATCCTCCAGACATTTTCAACAGATGCATCCATCACGAGTGATATGCTTCAGCCTGATGGTAATTTGCTTGATTTTTTGTCTGGGATGAACCCATCTGCCGATCTTTCTACATGTACTTCTGGCGATATATCGTCCTTTTCTACTACCAACCCCGAGGGCCAGCAATCGCTTAATTTCTCTACCCTGGACTTCAACCAAATGGGAAATCTCGATTTAGCCCTCGATCTCATTGCCAATGGTTCTACCAGTGCGACCGCTGGACAGGTGGGAGCCTTGGCTGATGGTGGCTTTGATCTTTCGATACCCTGTGATGGCCCAGAACGTGGCGACGGACAATCCGCTCCTTTGTCGGACACTCCGATAGATTTGGATAAATTGATTGGCGAGCCACAAAATATCCTGACCAATACCGAGCAACTCCCTCTGGATATCAATGCCCTTCTGGACCCACGTTTGCTGGCCATGTCTTCTCCATACACCTCTGCTATTCAGTCTGTCCCGTCTACCGGCGATGCCGATAGTCAAATACTCTCTAATTTTCTTCCTTCACCTCCAAGCACTCTAGGGCCGGTGACCCCGACCTCGGCTGATTGTGACGTGACCTTACCAGGAGTGGTTGCTGAAGGTCAATCTCATATTCAAGGTACGCGGCGTGACGGACCCTTGACTTTAGTGTCAATGACTGATGTGAATCATGGAAAAGATCTTGGAGGGGGGGTGGAAATTATGCCAGCCGACAGTTTTACCAACATATCTCGCAGCGAAGAGCCCAAGAAATCTGGATCTCAAGCAGCGCCTCTCAACACGCCTGTTCCGTCTTCATCTTCCACGCCAATGACACCAGTTCCACAACCCCCCAGTGGGATTTTCTCTGTCGTACGTCTTAAAGATTGGCAGAAACCTAAGCGCAAGCTGAAGAAGACAGACGTTTTGAAAAAAGCCGAAGAAAGGCGGGAGGAACTGAGGGCGAGTTTAGAGCAGACTAAGGTTAAGCTATGGGGGATTACCATCGAACATGGTGTGCTGCTCCAGTTGTTGAGAATTGGTGAGGAAGAGAGGGTGGCGCAGTCATCTCCGTCTGGTTCTTGACCTTGTTGATCCCAATGCTCCACTGTCATCACTCTCGTTGCATTTCACTTTTCATGCATGAATTCAGGTTTACTTGAACTGCATATATAGTACACACTTCACGTATAGTATGCTACTGAGAATTATAGCATTACTGTAAATGTCATTATTCCCGATGCCAGAATTAAACCATCAGACCCATGAACGATCTTCTCTAGCTCGTGGAGACACAAAATTGTCAGATCTTTCATAACAATGCTGGTATGATTCAGCAACGAATTGATCAGTCAAACATACTACTCATGTACTACTACAGCTGTAAAAATATATATATGGGTTGTAGAGATATCGCCATCAGCATGAAACTCCTCTCGACGTGGAATGAAATTGTGATCGGAGCGATTAAGGAGGCTTTTCGATCTTGTCCACACTTTATATATGAACGCACGTGTACAACACCCATTCGCGAGCGAGAACAACGCCACGCACCACAGAGTAGTACACGATATGCGAGAGATGGACGCAACGGTGGAAAAAACCTCAAGGTGGGAAGAAATTTCGTTTATCAACTGTTTTCGGCGGTTGCCGATAAAATCATCCCACACTAGGGCTTTGTGGAAGCAATGAATAAATAACAGGGGGGAGGAGTTGATTAACATGTATTCTTTCATTCAACAATGGTTTGCTCCTCTCAAGCGTGGTTCCTCTCCACTAGATCGCATGAGACTCGGACCCGACGATGGCGATCGTTCAAACCTCAATCCTCTAATGGTAAAACGGCTTAGTTCCCAAAAAAGTCGTCTCTCTCTGTCTCCGTGTCTCTTGCCAACAGTTCTGCTGCTCTAGATCCAATTTTTTACGTGGGATGCTCTTCAGGACGATGTTTCGTGGTGGCAGCATTTTGAGAATGAGGTCCCACATCTCGTTCAGTTAGGTTTCACTCAGGTTTGGCTTCCGCCCATGAACAAAGCTGCTCAAAAGGTCAATCAATCGTTTTTTTTCTTCAAGCCAATTCAGTCGTGAATTATTCAGTCTACTATGGCTGGACTGGAGCTCTAAACCATGTTTTTTTTCTTCTTCTTATATTACAATTACAGGGAGGCCGAGGATACGATGCATATGATCTAGTACGTTTCTTTATATCAAAACTAAGCTGTACATCTACTTAAGAGCAATGTCAGTGGGACCTCGGAGAATTCGATCAAAAAGGGTCTGTGGGTACTCGATGGGGTTCCAGGCAAGAGCTGACCCAAGCTTGTCAACTTGCAAAGCAACATGGACTTGATATTCTTGTTGATGCCGTGCTGAATGTGAGCCCTTGGTCGTCGTCTCGGTTAACGAAAAGATGGTAACGACGAATTTCAGCATAAACATGGAGCAGATGAGGTCGAAAAAGTTAATGCAATACCTTCAGACCCCAAAAATCGCCTCAAGGACATGGGCAAGGTCCGGGAGATTGAGGTGCATCATGAGGCTCTTCCAAATCCATCCATGCCTTTACTCCTTCTCCTTCTTCTCTAGGCCTGGACTGTCTTCAATTACACGAAGAGAAACGGAAAGGTATCGTTGTTCTCGTTCTCATTCTCATAGAAAAAGGTCTTGTTTGATCAGTCGCTAGTACAGCAATTTCAAATGGAATCAATCTCACTTCACAGGTCATATCTTCATATCATCGTGATCTTGTACTTACGAAAAAAAAATCAATACAAACAGGGATAGACTATGATCAAAAGACAGACTCAAATGCTATATATCGATTTGTGGGTCCAGGCCACAAAGGATGGTCTCGCAACGTGGACAGGGAACTTGGCAACTACGATTATCTCATGGGCAGTGATGTTAGTATCATCAGAACCATACGTTATGAGCCGCTCATCGAGGTGATCACTTCCACACCTTAGATAGACCATCGTCATCCGCAGGTCAGGGATGACCTCTTTCGTTGGGCCGTCTGGATTCTCAACGTATGCTTTTTGATCTCATGATCGAGGTTACTGAATATTCAAACAACAGCGCAATCAACACAGACGACGGGAGCTTCTGGTTTCCGACTTGATGCAATCAAACATATTGATCGCAAGTTTTTGATAGATTTCGTGAGAGCCTCGTGGTCGTCATTAGCCCAACACTCAAGTGATATATTCAGATCCGGTCAACTAAAAAGGATACCGGCCAACCACGGTTGTTCTGTGTTTGTTCGTTTATTTTTTTTTCTTCTCTCCAGTGATCCAAAACATTTCTCAACAATGTCCATATAGCGGAGTATTGGTCTGGAGAGTATGTTAGCGGATCACCTACAAGAAGTCTAAGTGAACTCAACCTTCTCCCTTCCATTAGTATCTCCAAACTATTGTCATACACCCGGATGTTCAAAGGAGAAGTAGGTTGTTGTCCCCAAGCCAAGACATCCCTGATTCACTTTTCATCTCTTGGTGTAGACCGCATTTTTCGATGTCCCGCTACACATGAATTTTTGCCAAGCCAGCAGGCAAGGTAGCCGATATGATTTACGTACTCTATTCAATGGCACTCTTGTTCAATCAAAACCTCGAGAAGCAGTTACGTTCGTTGACAATCACGAGTAAAGTCGAGGCACTCTCTCTTCGGCTATCTCTTCTTCTGACGTTATTCTTTTTTTTTCTCAAGTACGGTGCAACCTTTTCACTTTTCGAACCTCATCGTTCAAATTAGATCTAACCTCTCGCCAAGGTCAAGGGCCAAAGTTTAGAAAGCTGGGTACGTCTCTCTCTCTCTCTCGTGACACCTCGGTTCGAAAACTCCATTGGTCCTTATGGAACCAACCAAATCAGGTCGAGCCGGCGTTCAAAGTCCAAGCATATGCCATCATATTACTCCGAGGTTTTGGCCATCCGTGAGGGCAATTTTATACAACTTTTGATACGCATGACTCTCAAAAACTTGACTCCAAGTTGTGTATTCTATGGGGATCTATTTCCCAATAAGGAGCATTATACCGAGAGTGTGGCCAGGGACATCACTTTGTTGATCGAGGCTCGGCAAAAGTTCGCGTATGGTGCCTTGAAGGAGTATCTTTTTGATAAGAACTGCATCGGGTTCGTTCGCAAAGGTGATACGAAACATCCAGGTTGTGTGGTCATTCTTAGCAACAGGGAGGAAGGGTGAGTTTCTGATAATGGGCGGTATTGTCGATTTTATTACTGATATCTAACGTTAGAGAATCTGCTATATTTGTACACCACCTTCGCATGAATGTTGGGAAAGTAAGTCTTGATGTTTTCATCGAAATACACCTAGTTCATCTCATTCCCTAGGCGAATGCTGGATCAACTTTCCAGAGTTTCATGACACAGCATGGACAAGTGGAGATTGATCGCCAAGGCTGGGGGACTTTTACTTGTCTTGCGAATCATGTGCAAATTTGGGTTAGAGAGAAGGATCAGTCCTATTAATGTCATCATTTCATTCAATTGTGGCTTTTGTCCATCATGGTACCAGTACGGTTGTAGTCGTACCCTACAAATACAATTACCTACCCAACTATACCTGCAACTTTAGGAATTATTCGACAAGTGAAATATACAATGCAAGGGAAAGAAAAGGAATCAGTAATCAGGTGGAAGAATAGCAGAACTCCCATCATCAGAAAAATAATGCTGGCAATTTTGTTGTTCATAATATCTGGGATAAGCCTCCATAGATCCGGTTTTCCGTACAAGTTCAATGTCTTGATTCTGATGCATACCTCGACTCGTCATCGCTACTTCTCCTCCCATTGCCAGTAGATCGTGATGTTGTTCATTTTCATCGAACATTGCTGCCGTTTCCTCCAGTGTGCGACCTGCAAGTTTTCATTGAGTCCAATCTTATATATATCAAATCCATCGTGCCATAACATACCTTTCGTCTCCACCACGTAAACGAGAACAAAAATTAATTCAATAACAAGCCAAGCACAGTAGGCGATGTAGTACCACCATCCAATCGCAGCAATGGCCCAGGGGTTGATGAATTGGTTGAATGCCGATGTTAGCATAATCGCTAGATTCTGTAAGTTCAATGGTTAAACCAGTTGGTATCAACAACGATTGTGCTAGAACTATACCATAACAGCAAATCCTTTGGCTCGGATCTTGTATGGTAAAATTTCAAGGGTATACCCGACAAGCAGAGGGGTGTAGGCAATGTCGTAGAAAAAATAGAAGATAAAAATGAGTGGAATAGTAGCTATATAATTCAGAGATCGTTCAGATATGCTCTTGAATCAGAACACGAAGGGCTTACCCCGCACTGCAGCGGTATTTTGCATAGCGCTATAAAGGGCGACACAGATTGTCCACGCTGAGAAAGCTGATAATAATCAGGCCTTTATATCAGAAACGGCAACTTAATACATACTAAAGAGCATCCCAACGTTGGAGACAACGAAAAGTGTTCGTCGTCCAACCCAATCGACAAGCATGGCTGCCGACACTGCGACCAAGAAATTGAAGATCTGAACTGTATGTCAGTGTAACGGACAAGACACTATCATGCACACGAACCTGTAGGCCACCATTGATAGCTGCTTTGGTTCCGGTCTTGGTGATTCCCACTCCTTCAAGTACGAGATTTATGTAGTATGAAACTAGACCATTACCACTGGAGAAGAATGAATTGATAAGAATTGGTAAATTCATATTAGATTGATCGCGGCAACTGACCTCCATTGAGAGAACATGGCAATTGCAATAATGATTCGCATCCGCCTCCTGTTGCCTTTGCTAGAGAACAATGAAAAGTAAGAGGTGCCCTTATTCATCTCCTCTTCCATCCGAAGCGCGTAGCGAATCTGAGCGAGCTCTAACATGACAAGTGGATCTCGTGCGTCGTCTCCATTGGCATGATATTTGGAGAGAATATTTGAAGCTTTCCCTTCCTGAGGACATATCAGCCAATTCAACCTCAGTGTACCGCATCGCTTACCATGCCTTTTGAGACCAAATAGCGAGGACTCTCCGGGATGAACCAAACAAGTATTACCTGTAGCAGGGGAGGAAAGGCTTGTATAAGGCTGGGTGCTCGCCAAGACCAATTATTCCCTCTTTCGTGAAGGTACGCGCCAAAACAGACCTAATATAGTGATTAGACTGCCAAATATCTCCCTATCAGAAGCGACATACCCATGCAGAAATAATACTCCCGATATACCAACTTGAGTTGTAAATTGAAGCCATCTTGCCTCTATGGGTGGGATACGAAAGTTCAACCAGAAGAAGTGGTGCCGCATTGATACACATGGTAAGTCCAATCCCAACTATCTGGGTATTCGATGACTTGGAATGTTTTTCAAGTACGATGACCTACTGGTAACGCGAGCAGTAATGAACATAGTCACTGAGTACGCTGCTGTCTGCACGCCAACACCAACAAGCATGATACATGAGCCAACGAAAAGCGTTGCTCGACGGCCAAAATGATCGGATACCAGAGGTGCAAAAGGAAGGCCCTGCAAAAGACTAAATATTTTTTCATCGTCTCAAGCCAAAAATGCTGACAATTATGCATCCTATGTTCTGAGCAAATCCAATCAGACCTGCAGACGTGATCAGCATCAGAGGAAAAGCTGATAATCGAAGGAGATACCTAATTTTGTACCCTCAGGGTAGCCGAAATAAGACTGCCAGTCAGGCAGAATTTGCAACCCTGATTGTCCTTTGAATAAGCTTCAGGGACTGCATTCATAGAAACCCATACCGTTAACCAAAGACGAATCCAACCCATTTGTCACGGATGTCAGCAGAGGAAGAATCAGCATAATGTTGAGGATCAGAATCCCTGGTGAAGTAATTCAAGTAAGGGATGAGTTCGATTTTGTGAACTTGCCACGTAGCTTCACCTCTATTCGTCCACCAAGGCCCATTGAAGATAAAACTACCGATGGTCCATTCTGGCTGTTTTCCTGGAACCATGACTCGGATTTGTCTAGGCCACTATGACTAACAGATAAGGGGAGGGAGCAAACGTAGCGGGAGGGACCGGAGGCTTGGGATTGCAAGATGTGTTGCAGCGGGGAGGGGAAAATAGACTGCTTCTTGAAATCATGAAAACTGGCTTTATGTAGCTAGTTTGACTCCGGCGTTCAGGTAAGAAAATCGATGCTAGGCATGGAGCGGAAAGAATGGATGTATTCCAAAAATGACTTAGAGCGTCATGATACTGCTATTTTTCCCCACATAGTTCAGGAACCGGGAATGCGGGGCAAGGGGAATTTCGGCTAAATGAACGGAACTCAGCAGCCGATTGCGATGCTCGGGGATTTCTGGAAAGGACCCGGCGGAATGACTGTATTCAAGAATGGGCAATTGGCAGGATGCTGTTGCTGTATAAGGATTATCTACTCATGCCTTACCATGATGGACCACTAGCACATGGCTGGCTGGAATGAAGGAGTGGAGCTAACGCATACTCTGGTGCCAAATACATGTAAACCACAAGCTGAGGGTCACTTGACACTGCAACCGGTTCCGGGCGGCTCTCTCAACGTATTCTGAGCTCTCTCTAACAACCATCGATTCAACCAAATCTATCCTAAGTGACCACCAGTGACAGCTGTGACGCCCAAGCTGACCGGTGGCAGACACATGGCATCAAACCCTCACCGGCCCACCTGACTCTTTGTCCTCAATCATATTCAAACACCTGATAATAAGTCTAGACTCCAGGTTGTTACTGTGCGCGTTCATGTTCATCCTCCTGACCCTAGACCCTTGTAGTCTCCACCCTACATGCTGCATCTTTTCCCTCGTCTTGAGGAGGTCCCACAGACGTTTCAGAGGAGATAACAGTTGTGTACTGAGCATGCGATCAAACTCTACTTTCTCAATTAATCGTGGGCAAGTCCGTTATAGTGAAGAGATATCATATCAATTATGGCGCATTGAACGTCGACTCTATCCGTCTTATGTCGCTTATTCTCATCGTGACCTCCAGGCAGAGTCTGGAATCCGGGTTATACGCGGTGAGCACACGATCATTATCGTCGTTGTGTCCAATAAACCAATGGCCAAAGGAAAATACTTTGCTCGGCAATCAACAAATAATGCCTCAGTTTTCAACTGATTGTGCCTGAGCATTACACCTATCGAGCACATGGACTTGTCTTATCATTAAAATGGTATGCATCATACGGACGTAATGCTTTCTAGGTATCGACTTCATTAACTGGGGAATATTCTTATGAACATCTAGATCAGTATCTAGTGTATTAGTTACAGCTAAAATATGTCTAATGTTAATGAATGACAAAATAACTTGGTAGAACACTATCTTAATCATAACATGAATATTTAGGGCTCACCAGGGGTAGCTACAGTCTAGCTTTGGAATTGCTAAAAACCTTGTCAAGAGACCAAACATAGGATGGAGAGGTTAGCATATTATGAAATTTTGATCAGCACTGACAAAAATTTAACAAAGCATTCACAGTAAGAGGGAAGGGGTGGCTGGACTGCGATCGAGCACCGTGTAATATCGAGGGTATCACAAATCAAAATAATCTAGAAATTAGAACCCAAGGTGCAGCATAAAAATAAATGTGAATCCTTTCTAGAACATGATTCCTTGCTTATCCATCCAACCTTTACATGCTGTTAATAGGGTCTATTGGAAAACCTAGTAGACCACTCCTAGGCACTGCCACTGCCTGAACTTCCACATTTAATTTCCTCCCTTCTTGACTCTGGCCTTGATCTGAGTCAAGGGTGGGGTAAAGGTAGTCATTGATCATGACCTACCCCAGAGTAACCCTTGGAGGCCCTAGGGATGACCCATAGGACATGTTATAGCCACGAAGTAAATAACTTGTTACAGTGATGGAGACGTAGTTTGAGAGGTTAAAGTGGTGGCTGTAGGGATATTGGGAAGGTTGTAGTGCTTGTCAATGCTCCCAGGTCCTTGGTAGTTCCATTGAGGTATCCAGCTCCCCTCAATTTGGCAGCAATGCAGACGAGTCCACCCCATACCACCCAGTTTAATTTTTAATTTTTAAATAAAAATTCCTAGCGAGTCTTTTAAACCTTACCTGCACATCAAGTTCCTGTTGTCAAACTTATTGCTATCTGAAAAAAATGGGTGGTGTGCCTAATGTAGTCATGTTGTGAAAAAATTGAGTTCGATGTAAGTTTAGATTGTGGGCCCATAACCTAAAATAATAAATATCTCAGGGGTCACCAAACAACTACCTAAAATGATAAACGTCTACATTACGACCGGGTGTAAGTGAATATAAGGAACAGTCGCGCCTCAGGGGTCACCGATCAAGGTGAAGGAAATAACTTCAGATTTACATACCTACGAATGACCTACGAACCGGTTCACCGGTATTTACAGGAGAATGTAACGTGGGCAGTAGAATTAAGAGGGGGGAAATGCACCACATTGATCCGATGGTGCAGGTGCGGAAGTCTACTGCAACACTTCCGAAACGACTTCGACTGTACAGGTGGTGATATGAACGGCGCATCCCATACAAACGAAAACTCCCCCAATCGCACCGATACGACTGGCAGGTCGAGGATAGGGGATCAGGCATACCGAATCACTATTTGAATGAACCATTTCCTGATGAATTGTGAGGGGTGGTATTGCTGCAACTTTTGGAGAAGTGGGTACTGTTTTAGTAGTTATTTTTAGTTTTTCTGTTTCTTACCAACTTGGAGAAAAAAAAATACATGTCCCAGATTTAGATATTGTTTAGTGTATGAAAAAGTTTTATTGTAAGGTATATATACCAGTGCTACACAACAGATAACAGCTCAGACAGATTCATCTTCAAGTTTGCTGTTGACGAGATCGGAGACACAGGAACGCTGGAAATTGGCTGGAAATTGACACTGCTCTTTGTTCTGTAACGCCATCAGTAACAGGATCTCTTGTGATAGAATTTCCCTCGGTAAAGTGAACTTGGGGAATGGGGGGCATTCAGGTCAAGGGGAATGTAAATGCTACAGGATCATTGAACAAAGATGTCGGGTGTTGCAACACTGGGGCTCCCAGAGTTGCCTAGGTAAGGACGCAAGTCCTCGAGACAGGACGCTGACAACGGCTTGGCATTGGGATAGGAAGTTGGGGTGGCATAGACTGCGTAGATGAGGGAGAATACTATGCTAGTGGCATAGGTACTGAGACTAATGGAGGGGAAGTTGATGTCGAAGTTGACCTTGCCAGCAGAGACACAGAGGCTGTGGACAAAGATGAAGGTTGCGACCGGGCAGAGATTGGTAGTAAAGGTGGTGTGGATGGAGAGCTTAAATTCAATGTAGGGATGGCAGAAGATGCTGAAATGAGAGATGAGATGGCAGCTTGGTTATGTTCACTTGAGGTGACGTTCGAAGCATCGTTTACAGCGGACTCTGGAGTTACGACAGGTCCACTTTGTAACAGTGGATAGAATTTTGATTGCATACCCGACCAGAAAGAATCATATGTTAGGGATGTCGGGCTGAAACTGTTCGCTGTCGAAGTTAGCTTGTTGAAATGAGGCACGGGATACATCTTGGACAATGTCGTCGGAGTAGATATTAGAGGTGTATGTATGAAATTGTTCTTTTCAGTCATATAAGATAAAGTCGGGGTAGGGAGAGTATGTGATGGTCCAGAATGTTGGGGCTCCTTGGATGCAGAGATCGACTCAGCAGCCGGAAGATGATCGGTGTCGGAGTCTATGCTCTGTACGGAGGACAGAATCTGAGAATCCGTTATAGGTGTCTGGGCAGAGGTGATAGGATCTTGAGACTGCTGATCAGCTCGGGTCCCCAGAGATCTAGTAGGACTATATGGAGTACAGAATGAGGTCAGTGTTGTATGAGGCATCACAACGGCCGCAGGCCCAAGTGTCAGCTTAGCTGTTGAGCTGTTCTTAGAGGAAGTATCCAGAGTGAGACATTCGGACTGGAACCTTAACAATGATTTAAAAGGAGAGTCAATGTTCCTTGTCGTGGCAGCAAAAGACTTCTGGTTGGGGGTCAATGTGGACGACGATATATATGACTTAGAACCGCGTTGGTGTGCATGGTGAAAGTAAAGATTTTCTACTTCATTCAGGTTTTGCCTTTGCTGAAGAAACTGGTATTAGACTCGAAAGTTGACACATGAGAACAAACACACCCAACCGTGTTCGACTTTTAGCCGCGCGTACTGCAGGCGCATCTGGAGCTGTCTCGACAACTGTCCAAGATCGTTACATATCCGGATGTCAAGTATAATTAATAGCTCGCTCACATGATTGGCTTGAGCCCTCCCCAAGGTGTGCTTCCTCTTCTTTTCCAACTCTTTCGTGTGTGGAGTAGCTGAAATCGTAGAAACCATCTTCCTGCTCCGCCTGGCAAGTGACTGGAGGAGTCAAGTGCTTCAGTGTAGTAGACGTAGATGTATTGTTAATGATCAAGTCAAAGTTGAAGCTTTGCTGCCATGAGGATTTGGGGGCCTGGCAAGACTGCTGCCGAATTGGAGATGCGAACCCGTGTTTATGGGCACATGATTTGAACCCTGACCCCACGTGCTAGCAAAAAATTAGAGTGTCTGTTGGCGGGATTTCCCCACAGGTCTGGACACCGAGGAGACTGTGTCTGTATCTTGTCACGGCGTCGAGTGGTATAGCTAGAAAACTATCCAATATTTTTAGATATGGCAATTAGGATAATTCTGATCATGTTCGGCATTAAGTGTGAGTTGAAGTAATGGACATTCTATTGTGAAAGTATAAGGGTTAGATAAATATACGACTAAGCCTGGTTCCAAAAGACGAATATAAGAAGAGAGGTCCATGTGCTGACCGACACAAGCCAATCAGTGTGACTGATGAAGCTTCGACATTGACAGTCAAAAGTTCATGGCACAACAATAATTAAAATCACGTACCTGCTGCATTCAGTCTAGACCACTTCAGGCTCCTATGCTTTTACGTTCCCAAGAACCGCTACACGTAGTCAGGCGATAGACCACTGGGTGAAAGATTCAAGTAACAGAGGAAGGCAGAAAGTAAACCTGGTCACCAGCACACCCATATTTGTATTGCACCTGATTTAGGATAATGTACTTCTGAGTACTCTCAAGAGACGAGAGAGAAGAAGGAAATTATATGCAATATAATTCCTGCGAAAGGGAAAAAAAATCAATCTAAAGAGCCATGTCTAGTGAAAAAATCCTCAGGAATTCTCTTTCCTCGCGACAGCAAGTGCCACAAGTCTAGCTTCTTTCCACCGTTCCAATTCCTGTTTCAACTTCTGGATCCTTACTTCATTAACAGGATGAGTAGATCCCACAATTCCACGAGTGAGAATACTAATCCCTTCTGTCTGTTGTCCAATCTTCGCACCCTGAGAACTCGAACAATCAGCGTCTTCATCACGATTTTCCCAGAATTTGATAGCGTCTCTAGCATCAAAGCCCGCATAAGCAAGAAGGCTAATTTGTCGATGTTAGCGGAGAGGGGGAGAGGTAAGTCACACAGGGTTTGACCCACCGAGCAGAGACCACGTCAGCCTCAATCTCTTGTTTCATGCTCATACAGTACTGCCCTAGCTTACTCAGCTCTCCAGAGCCAACTTTTCCTACCTGTGCAACAGCATCATTCACGAATGGTCCAAATAACATTGTGATAGGAAATACAGCCACACGGACTATGTCAGAGACAATCGATAATATTCCTGGGACTATAACAGTTCCCGAGGAATAGGTCTCGAGGTGGTGTGCGAGTATGAGGTGTGAGAGTTCATGAGCAAGTAGCACAGCAAGTTCTGTTGTTTGCTCAGGAGTGGGTATCGGGTGAGGCCGAGGTGGCGATATGGAAAATAAACTTCCTAATAGTCGTGACCACCAGGATGTCCTCTGTTGTCCAGGTGAGGGGTAAATGGCTGGCGACTTCTTGAAGATATCTTCCAAAAAGCCAGAGTATACGACAATTCCACCACCACCATCAGGTCCAAACCCATACGAGAATGCATTTTTGACTTGAGCATTATCCACTACAAGGAGCGAGTAGGGAGATCCTGGGATCGCATGCGATCCAGAATGTTCCTGTTTCTGCTCTGTCAACCTTTGACAGAAAGACTTGAGATACTCGGATGCGCGCGACCTTGGAAGGAGAGGGAACTCGGCTGGTGGTGGCATTGGCTTTCCATTCCTGACTGCATCGTTCTCGAACCAATCTGGATAATGCTCGGACTCCGATGCAAGAATAGGAATAGTGCTCTCGAGGATGCGCAAGGTCTCGTTCACCCACCTATACCTCCAATCCGAAGGTGGAATATACGAGGTCTCGCCTTCCTCTGCCAGTATTGTTCCTACAGCATTATACCATCCTGGACCAGCAAGCTGAGATGCAATTTCGCTCTCCTCTTCTGGTGAAAGGATAATCATCCGCCACCTAGATTATAAACAGGACCAAAAGGAATATCAGTACTTCGTCATCCATCGAGTTGACCGAATGTAAATAAGCTGACCTGCCTGTCAAAGGCGTTCGCTCCAAACTAGCGATGATGGTTCCCCAAAATAAAACCAGGGGAACAATGAGAAGAACTTTGAGAAACCGATTTCGGTGCTTAACAGCTTTCAGAATAGCCTCTTTCTTCTCAGGTGTGATAGGCTGCCCATGGCGAGTCTTTCCATGCAGAACCCATATCCGGGAACCACGATTCTTGATTAAGATCAGAGGGGCAAAGGTCAGCACTATGCGGGCCGCTGTACGAGCGACCTCCAGGGCAGTTGAAGTCTACGACGGCACAAACAGTACATTCAGTGCATGTGTAGTCAGCGTCGGGAAATCCCAAAGACAAAAACTCACCTTGAACACTGATGCGAACAATCCGATCAATGGGGAAGCCTCACTTCGGCGGGTCGAATGAAAAAATGCAGATGATGCGGGAAGCTGATAACGTGCAGGTCCATCAAATGTTGGTAGCTGTGCTCTTGGTCGGGGTGTTGTACGGACGGAGAAATGATGACGAGGGCGCAGAACGACAAGGTTTTGCCGCTGAGTAGACCGTAGACTGGGAAGGACAGTGGAGAATGCGCATGACATGGCTCATGATGGAAGGAGACAGAGTGCTGAACTATTAAGAACAAAACAGCTTGCACTCGTGGGAATCTGTCAAGACATAATTTATCAAAATTTTCATACAATAGACATCGCGAAACAGCATTCTATCGTCTATACAGATATGAATGTGGCTTCATTATACAATGTACCTTTTAGTTCTACTCCCTGTCCAAGCCCGGCCTTGATACCATCTGGCCCATTGATCTTAAGCACGGCTGGATTAAACCACTGCGGAGCCACACCTGTCAGTCCTCATGAAAACCGGATAAAACAAGACAAACCTGATAAATGTACGGTTTCGTCCCTGCAACGTAGCTGACTGCCATCTTCAAGACATACGGAATTTCTGCCAGAACATCCACCTTCTCCATCAATCCATGCGGTTTTGCCACCGTTCCCAGATTCACGCACAAATGGGCGCTGACATCCCCCGATGCATCGGGAATCAACGATTTGCCCTTCCAGTCGAAGGAAATCTCATTGGGCTTATTGTATCCGGTATCAGGATCATGCTCTGGCTGAAGGTGCGTCACCTTGGACTGGACAACAGCATCTCCAGGAGCCGGATCCTCTCCAGGCCACTTAGTTTCTGCTGTAACAGCGACAAGCTTGTTATCGACAACAACCGAGCCGACATTCACCACAACGCGGCCTGACCCCGATCCACGCTTCCCGTACTGCTCGATTGTCGTGAACTCCATCTGGATAGCCGAGACGCCACCAGCTTCCGAGCTTTGAAAATGTCCAAAATTCCAGGAGGCTGCAACAAGATTCGGTCGCATGCCTTGGATCGCATGCACGAACATGCCTGGTCCCGAAATCGCGTGTGCCTTTCCGTTGTGGACATAATGTCCCTCAGCAAACAGACGAGGCCAGAACCGATGAACGACATATCCCTCAGGCTTTCCTTGATCAGTCCCAAAATACGAATAACCACCCTTTGACCCTTTGCCGAGTTTGAAGCCTTGGGCGGAGCCATAGCGCCTCAGCTCCAAAGAGATCTGCACGTCAGGCCCAAGGTTGGCGGTGATCAAGTATGATTCCGGGAAATCTGACTTGTCCGGGTTGGACTTGTAAATGATAGAATACTCGTCCGCCTTGCTTGACCGCTTGTCAAGGCCAGGAGGAGGAGTAACAAAGTTGTTGACATTGATGGACTTCCAAATCTGTTCTCCCGTCTTTGAATCGTAGACTTTGCATGTAAACTGGATCGTCGGATACCATAACCTGTACAAATCATATGAACCACAAAGTAGTCAAGGACAATGCACACATACCCGATGGCAGAATGAATGACCTGGCACATGATCGATTTTCCATCTTCCGTGATGACATAGAATGTCTGCGTCTCGGTAACAAATCCAGAGGTGGCACACTGCCATTCCGTATCTGTTGGCTGGAGCTCGCCATAAAGCTCATTTGCAGGGACTCCATCTGCAACAGCAAAGAAGTTTGGCGCATGTGGATCGGCAGGCGCTGATGTTCTGCATCACCCGGAAGAAAACATAAAATTAAGATCAGGAGTACTGGAAAATAAGTGGACTGACGAAAAGATACTTGAAAACATTGGAGAAAGGGCGATAAGGAAGGATAGGAGATGCCGGTGAGAATGAAGTGTTGTGCCATCACTATAAGTACTACTATCCCGCATAAGGCGATCGATCACCCCTATTACTATCATCTACCTTCTGCCTCAAGATTCTGAGTTTCGAGCACGTTTCCGGGCTCTCCGCTCAACAGGACTGTCTTCCTCTGCTTCTTCAAACTTAGTTGTCCCATCCCATTGCTCAATGCCAAAATTGTAATCATTCAGCTCTGGCATTCCGTCATGCAAAGGATCACTGCCCTCCCAAGTAAGTTCAACTCCAAGATCATCGTCTGGTGATATTTCAGACAGTATGGGATGGTCCGCAGACTCCAAGGGATGAGAAGATGTCGACTCCGATAGTAATTTTGCTGCGGCTACTGTCCCGGTCGAACCATCAACTGAAGTATCATCACCACTCGGGGCCTTGTATGCCCATGAAAAATCCTCCGCAGTCATTTCTGGTGTGTGTTGCAGCGATTCAGATGTCATAGGTGCCTCCAATCCCGTTATCATTGTTTTCTCAAATCGAAGCTCCCCATGTTCTACCAATTCCAACAGTTTCTGATTCTGACCAGACTTGAGACTTGAGGGGTTTGCTGCGGGGATATCGGAAGGCCAGCCGACTAAACGAACGCCATACAAACTCAAACGTTCGGGATTTGTCCATTTCATCTCCGCTTTTCTGATGCCGCTCACCTGTCTGTACCGTCATCTCTTTAAGACCTTGAGTAAGATTTTAGAAAGAGTGGTGTATGCACCTCAGTTGTGAACGAATGGTCTCGTATAGATCCACTTTGATTTGGCGTGCGGAACGAGTTGTTGGAGGAGCGGGGCTAGCTTGAGTCAATGCTTCCTGTACAACAGCTTCTTCCTGCGCCTGTACCGAAGAAAATCGTTTTTGCGCAAATGTCTTGAAAGAACTCGCACCTGCCGTCCCCCCTCCCCGCAACCCGCGATAGAATTCACGCCCGACGAGTGAGCCGCCAAGGAAGCCAGCATCCTGAGGATCTTGGGGGTCCACAGCGAGCACGAAAGATTGGACGCCTAGAACTTCGGACAAAGACTCGAGCACCTTTGAGGTTTCGATAAGAATCTCGCGGACTGTGAGCTTGAATTGTCAAAGAGTATCAATGAGCAAATGAGTGTACAGCCAACCTAGAGCACCCTTTTGTTCTAGTCTCAAGTCGTCGGGGCAGCCTCCGACTGTCACACTGAACAAAGTCTTGGCATGCCATTCTGCGACAATTCTTCTTGTCTGGTCAAAAAAGCAATCCGGCAATTCACGAGAAACAATCAAGTAAAGGCAAACAGGAGTGGGGGGAGGCCCTTATTAAATGTAAGTCTGTATCGCTTGCAACATGATTCATTCCACCTCGTCGTAAGATTTTGACTCTCTCTGTGCAAATGCTTGGATTTCTGCCAACGACTTGTGCATGAAGGTGTCTAGTCGTTCCGGAAACAAAGCATCTTCCAGAGAACCGGTTGTTTCTGGAGGATGGGAGGTATATTCAATGAGCTCTGGTGTATGTGACATGGTGGTTGGAGACAAGGCGTGTCTGGATATTTGGCATCTGAGTGCCAGGCCTCGGCGACAATCACTGAGCAGGACTGAATCCACTTGTGTCACGTGTTGGAGAGTATTTCGAGTGCGGTGCGGAATATCTTGATATCTTTTTTCCACAATGGGTCGTGCCAGACCCAGAACAAAAATTCATACAAAACTATCTGCCCAGCACACTTCGTCCGCGACGCCCACAAAAATTCCATCCATAGCCTCACTCACAGAAAAGGCCAAGGAGCTCATTGTTCAGTGTGATTACGAGCTTGCACTGCGCTTTGTCAGACGGATCCTAGAGCAGCAGCCAGGCAATGTCGAGGCCAGGGAAATGTTGGGGGTGTGTCTGCTGGAGACAGGAGAAATCAAGGCTGCAAAAGAGGTGGGAGACGTGCTCTATCAATATCAATTCAAGGATCGGATACGACCTACTCTCAGGCATTTCAAATACTAGTCCAACCTCCATTGCTACAGCCACCTCCTCCATCAGCACACCTGTACCTTGCCCAGCTATCTGATGAGGATCCACGGCTTGCCCTACAACATTATCAAGCTGCAGTTGAAATTCTTTTCAACCAATTGAAAGGAAAACAACCGATACAAATTATCTCTCCAAGCCATCATTTAGATGAACCAGAGATACGAGCCAGCATCGTTCGGGCCCTTGTTGGACAAGTAGAGGTCTGGATGGATCCGTCGTACGATCTATGGTGCGTAAGGTCCAGCGACTCTAGCAATGATGGTCTATTGAAAAGTTCAGTTTCGAATCAGAAGCAGAAAAAACATGCGAGGACCTCCTCGACTTGGCCCTACGGACCGATCCTGACAATCCTGAAGCTCTTCAAAGCCTTGCCTCTGTGCGCATGTCCCAACAACGGCCAGACGAGGCCAGACAGATCCTTGAACAAGCATGGGCGAAATGGAAAGACCTCGAACTCGACGATCCTGCTCTACCACCCATACCGAATCGCTTGACCTTTGTCAGGTTATTCTTGGAGCTGGAACTCTATACACCTGCTTTATTGGTATTGCAGGGAATCATGGCCACGGATGATCAGGAAGTCGAGGCATGGTACCTCGAAGGCTGGTGCCTTTTCCTCATGTCTGACAGGGCAAAGGGGACAGGTGACAAGTTGAATGATATGAGCTGGGACGAACTGGCAAAAGATTCGAGAGATTGCTTGGAGGCATGTCAAGTGGTAAGCCTATCATTTCTACTACCACCTCTACTACAGCCGGACCAAATCTACGATATAGCTACACGTCAATCAAGATCATCCAGACAGACCTCTCCTTGAACACACACAGGAACTGATAGCTCAGCTTGAGGCAGTGGGTATCAAACCCTCTCCTGTAGATGAAGATGATCAGGGGGATGACGGTGAAGGAGAAGGAGACTGGGAGGATGTGAGTGAAGATGACGACGGTGATGTCGAGATGGACTAGTCATCTGTTTTTTTCTGAAAAAGTAATTTACCCATTTTCTTACCTATCTGTTCTAAATATGCTCGGCGATTATCTTAATATCAGTAATCTTCGCGCGACATAAGTAGTGGCAACAGCATTAGCCATCAACACTACTTTTTCTCCTTCTCCTTCTACTACTATCTCCCTTGATTCGTCCACCT
>Ga0154005_100294_pt1 | contig 23590 bp, 38 predicted proteins | sample TSFL089MetaG_FD_104698 | JGI IMG/M metagenome (GOLD analysis project Ga0154005, IMG submission 104698) | Attine ant fungus gardens microbial communities from Florida, USA - TSFL089 MetaG | ecosystem: Host-associated > Fungi > Mycelium > Unclassified | place: USA: Florida, Lake Talquin State...
GAAGCCATGTGCGGAATTCAGGACCGCCTCACTTGAGATTCAGGAGACAGTATTAAATGTGGTAGGATGTGCGGGTCACTTAATTTGACATTCAATTTGGCTGTCAGTGTCTAGTAATCTCTAGATTCTTATGCAAATACACGACTTGACATTGCTCACACCGGATAACACAATCTAGTGGCCGACTACTCCCTCTGTGTTGAGCTTTACATTTCTCCCATGTCATACACATGCCATAGCGGCGGTTGTAAATGACAACTGATGATTCATGTCGTATGCTGCTTACGTGACCGCCTGGTGGATCTTCCCAGGTCAGGAAACGATTGTCAAGCAAGAGGCCTCAGTGGTACGTTGTTGACTGACTGTTTGGTACGGTTCTGACGTCGTCTAGGTCGGATGTCAGACATCGTGCTGTGGTGACACTGATTTTCTTGACTAGTATTACAACCTGTGGATGGAGCACCTGACATTGTGCTGTGGCAGCCTGATAACTGGCACCCAACATTGTGATATGGTGACACTGACACGGCGGATATTGAGAAGTCAAGTCGCCATTCGAATTGGGATATTAAGTCTGTAGAATTACTATAGAGTTTTGTGTGGCATAGTCTGCGTTCTGGTCGTGCTTTTCTGAAGAGGCAAAGGCATTCTTTGGAACTGATGACAAATATGCGCAAATGCTTGAAGAGCAGGAAGCTAAAGCTTTGCAAGACGCAGCTCAGGGTGCTGGAACAAAAGATGGACTGTATCAAAATGCAAGGGCAAGCATATGCCTTTGGATCTGCCACTAAAATGGGGCATCAAACTTTCCTTATGTTAATTGAAAGTATTGCTTGCCCCAGTCTGGCAAGGATGCAATGATGGTAACATGATTATTTTTCTCTATAGCAGCACCAACATTTGCATGCACATTCAGAAAAAGGATAGCAATCTAGAGACTTGACAGGTGACTTGACATCCCAATGTGAGCTTGACTTCTAAATATCCGCTGTGTGATGATCGATGTCTGGCAGCATTGGTCCCACTTCTGATCAAGGTGCGTTAACATTGTATTTGAAATTGTGAGGCTCCGATGTTCTGTAGGTCGAGTGTTCAGCATCGTAGTCAATGATTGATGTCTACCATCATGCTCTGGCGACCTGATGATTGGCACTTGGCATAATCTGCGATGCCCTGGACGTGATAATGCATGGTCAACTTATGGACGCAATCTTGGTGCCACCTTCCAGGTTGAATGTTCGACGTGGTGCTGTGGTAGCGCTTGACATAGGATACGATGCTCCAGACAAAGGGGTGCGTGATCAATTCGGAGTCATTTTGTAGGTCAAAAACCTGACATTGTCGCCTCTGGGCTAGATTGTGCATCATATATTTGGTTTCTTGCAAAGTGTATGTGGTGTTTTGACGTAGGGGCTGTGGCGGATGCTGTGCACAATGCACTGCTGGCCTGGTGTATGATCTGGCTTGAAAGGTTCGTTTCCTCGTAGGAATACACAGACTGTAGGTCTTTTTTGATGAGCCAGCTTTGATTGGTGTCCTCCATTACGGCGGCCCCGATGATTAACGCATAATGAATGACAAGGTGTGTTGTTTTTGGACAAACCATTGGCCTTGACATATACCTCCAATTGGGGTGCATGCTAATGACAAGCTCTTTCTCCTGGTTGGGTCACCTTGACAAAGTGATCTGTCATGTGCCCACTTAGTAGGCTCCATTTGAAGCTAACAGCATGCCCAGTCTTATCATAGTGCATTGATAGTTTTTGTATGTTCTCAACTCTTGCGAATGAATAAAATTATCTATGCATGTGTGATTGTTATGAATGGCTTACCACTTGTTATAAGGATAAAACACCACTGTGAGTCTTTGTCTTCCCCTTCTTCTCTCCCTGCAGCTGCAAATACACCAGCAGGGTGCACAATATCGATATCTGTATCACTACGAGTGTGCCTGTCTTTGAGTAAAATGGGCTGTACTCAAAGACAGTGGATCAGCCTTCTAGAAGCCTAGAGAAACTGTGGCTGACTTGTGGGTAAAATTTTGGGATCACTTTGTCCGACTATAGCCTCTCACTGATGCACAGAGTGCTCGGCTGAAGAGCCCTCTTCTTGGTACTGAAGCAGCATTACTTAACCTTACAGAACGCTTCAGTCCACTTGACTCTGAGATGTGCCCAGGATATAGGTTATTGGACAACTTCCCTGATTGTGTCTCCTTTCATCCTTGCGATTGCTCTAATGAGAGTTTTCACACGTCTCACTTGAGGGCCCTTGACCATTTGCATCATGAGGCGTCCTCTGATCCCTCTATGCTTGTTGTGGTTACTGATGCAAGTGTCATCCCTCCTAGGAATATGCAAGCTGTTTCCACTGCACACTTCTAGAGATTAGGAGAACAGGTGTTGTCATCCAAGGCACTTGCTAGACGAGCTACAGTTCTAGATGCAGAGCTGTTTGCCATTAGACTTGGTGTCGCTAAGGCCACTTTCTTTGATGTCAAGCATATCATACTCATCACTGACTCTCTAAGTGCAGCTAGGAGAGCAGTTGACGCATTGGTGCACTCAGGCCAAGCCCACTCGCTGTCTGTAGTACGTGCCCTCAGGGAGTTCTTCACCCAACACCCTGATACCTCTATCGACTTCTGGGACTGTCCAAGCAAAGCCCAGTGGTCTCTTCACCACTTGGTCCATGAAGATGTCACCAATACTCGTATCACTGCTGGTTGTCACCCAGCTACTTCACTCGACGCTCTTTGCTCTAAGAGCACCACTTCCTGCCTTAATGCCTGGAGATCCTCCTTCAGTCATCCTTCATCCCAAGGTCGCCACTTCCTGTCCCTCAAAGGTGGTAACTGCAAACCTCTCCAGCACTCCTATACCAAAGGTAGTAGCTGGCTTTCTTTTATTGCTGAGTTGGTCACATTGTGTGCCAGGGCGATTTGAGCAATTCTCAACCATGCTCCCATTGGGGAGTTCAGACAGTGCTTTTTTCCTGCAGAGTACATCTAGCATCCGTGTGGCCATTGCCAGGTGGAAACACGTCGTCACATCTTAGCAGACTGTAGCTGGTTTGCTCATGCTCCCTTGACTGACCCATCGCCGTCTATCAAGGACTTTGTCAAATTCCTGAAGGAGCACCCTAGTACATTTGCCTTTACTCCTCAGGATTGCCCGTCCCCTGAGCCTCCATGAGTGCTCTCTTGGTCTCTTCTCTGTGTTCTGTAGATAGTCTCCCTTTCTCAGTCTCATCTCTCTCAGTTTCTTTTGACTCTGTATCCTAGGCATGATAGGTCTTTGGACTTGGATGCACTATTTGAAGGTTGGTTATGGGCAACCTATATCTAGTTTTCTCTCCTCTCTTAGAACAGATCTCTTTCTTGATACTGATAGTGTCTCTTGCCAGTAAAGGGACAGCCATGGTCCCTGAGGTGCGAGTAGGCTACTTATTGTAGATAGTCTGCCACAGACTGCGATTGAGCACCGCGTTATAAACTTTTGAAAAAAAAAAAAAAAAAAGAGGAAGAAAGAAGTGAGGGAAGATGAAAGGAAGATTGTTAGATGGACAGTAGATGAAAAGAAAGACTGGGGAAGAGAGGAAGAAATAAAGGAAGATCATAGAAAGGTAGAGGAAATGGTGCCTAAACAGTTCCATAGGTAGTTGAAAGTGTTTGGAAAAGTAGAGTCCAAAAGGATGCCAGTTAGAAAGATGTGGGATCATGCAATAGATCTCAATGATGACTTCAAAGCGAGAGTGTACCCTCTCTCCAGAAATGAAAAGGAAGAGGTACAGAAATTTGTGAATGAACATCTCAAGAAGGGATATATTAAACCTTCAAAATTGCCTCAAACATTTCCAGTTTTCTTTGTAGGCAAGAAAGATAGAGGAAAACACATGGTTATGGATTATCGTAGGCTTAACAAGCAAATAGTGAAAAACAACTACCTGTTACTCTTAATTACAGATCTAATAGACAGCATGGGTAACAAAAGAATATTCACCAAGATGGACTTACGATAGGGCTATAATAATATAAGGATAAAGGAAGGAGATGAGTGGAAAGTGGTCTTCACTATGCATGTGGGGTTGTATGAACCCATAGTAATGTTCTTTGGGATAACAAATTCACCTGCTATGTTCCAGAGCATGATGAATGAAATTCTAAGGAATATGATCAATGAGGGAAAGGTGACAGCATTCATGGATGATGTATTGGTGGGGACAGAAACAGAGGAGGGACATAATGATATTGTGAAAGGAGTACTAAAGAGGTTGGAGGAAAATGATCTATATATGAAACCAGAGAAATGCACTTGAAAAGTACAAAAGATAAGTTTCCTGGGAGTAGTAATGGGTCAGGGGAAAATTGAAATAGAAGAAGAGAAAGTAGCGGGAGTACTGAACTGGTCGGCATCTAAGATGGTCAGAGATGTTAGAAAATTCCTGGGTCTTGCCAATTACTATAGGCGATTTGTGAAGGACTTTGTCAAAATAGCCCACCCCTTGAATAATCTAACAAGAAAGAAAGAGAAGTGGAAGTGGGGAAGCAAGTAGTAGGGAGCATTTGAATAGCTAAAGCAGGTTTTCACTAGCAGACCTTTATTAGTTACACTGGACATAGACAAGGAGTTCAGAGTTGAAGCAGACACTTCTAACTTTGCAACAGGAGGAGTTCTGTCAGTTAAATGTGAAGATAATAAGTAAAGACCAATGGCTTATATTTCCAAATCGTTAAACAAAACTGAACAAAACTATGAAATACACGATAAGGAGATGTTAGCTGTGATATGATGTTTGGAGGTGTGGAGACATTTTCTAGAAGGAACAAGGAGTAAATTCAAAGTCTGGACAGACCATAAAAACTTGGAATATTTCATAAGCAACCAAAAGTTAAATCACAGACAAGTGTGATAGGCTCTATACTTATCCAGGTTCGACTTCGTATTGAAACACATCTCAGGAAGCAAAATAGGGAAAGCAAATGGGTTGAGTAGAAGACCAGATTGGGAAGTGGGTGTAGAAAAGGACAATGAAGAACAGATGTTGGTGAAAAAGAAATGGTTGGAGACGAAAAGGATCCAGGTGGCAGAAGTGATAGTGGAAGGGATAGACTTATTAGACAAAGTAAGAAAGTGCAAAGCAAAAGATGATGAAGTAATTAAAGCAGTAGAAGAAATGAAGCGAGCAGAAGTAAAGATATTAAGAGACGAGGAATGGCATTAAGAAAACGGCCTAATGCTCAAAGAGGGAAAGGTATATGTCACTAGAAATGAGAAGCTGAAAGCAGAAGTAATCAGGCTACACCACAATATGCCTGCAGGAGGACATGGAGGGCAGTGGAAGACGGCAAAATTTGTGACAAGGAACTTCTAGTGGCCAGAGGTCACTGAAGAGGTGAAGCGGTATGTGGAAGAGTACAATACCTGCCAAAGAAATAAGAATCGAACACAACCACCGGCAGGAAAACTAATGCCAAATTCGATTCCAGAAAAGGTATGGACTCACATTAGTACTGACTTCATTACAAAGTTGCCCTTAGCCCAAGGATACAACTCAATCTTAGTAGTAGTAGATAGATTCACAAAGATGGCACATTTTGTACCTACTACAGAAAAAACAAGTGTGGAAGGGTTAGCACGATTATTTAGAGATAATATCTAGAAGCTGTATGGACTACCAGATAGTATAATCTCTGATAGAGAACCACAGTTCACAGCAGGTATCATGAGGGAGCTAAACTGTATGCTAGAGATCGAAACAAAACTGTCCATGGTATTTCACCCACAGACAGATGGCCAAACAGAACAAATGAACCAGGAGTTGGAACAGTATCTCCATATGTTTATAGACCACCAACAAAAGCAATGGCCAGAATGGTTGGGTATAGCTGAATTTGTGTACAACAACAAGATGCACACAGGAACAAAAGTATTGCCCTTTAAGGCAAACCAAGGACAAGATCCAAGGATGGGATTTGAGATAAGAAAGAAGGGGAAGTATGAGAGAACAGAAAAGTTTGCGGAAAAGATGAGGAATGTGTAGGAGGAAGCTAAGACAGCACTACAGAAAGCACAGAAAGATATGAAGCAGTATGCAGATAGAGAGAGAGGAGACGTAGAAGAGTATAGAGTGGATGACTTAGTGCTACTCAGCACTAAAGACCTAAAGTACCAGATAGCTGGAAAACATACAGAGAAATTCACAGAACACTTTGTGGGACCTTACAAAGTCAAAGCGATTATCTCTAGTAATGCAATCAAATTAGAATTACCTAGTATGATTAAGATACATCCAGTAGTTAATATTAGTCAGGTATGATGGTACAAGTCGCAAGTAGAAGGGGAGAGAAAAGAAGTGCCACAACCAATGGTGATTGAGGGGGAAGAAGAGTGGGAGGTGGAAAGGATCATGAACAAAAGAAAAGTGCAAGGAAGGGACAAATACTTGGTACAATAGAAAGGATGTATGGCAGAAGAAGATATTTGGGAAGGCAGGGAAAATCTGAAGAATTCAATGGAATTAGTAGAAGAATTTGAAAGGGAATATCACAGGGAGGAGAAAGAGGAAGTAAGACAACAGGAAGCAAATGAGGACAAGAGAACGTTCAGCAGAGAACTGCCAGGAAGGTACATAGTCAAATTGCTCTACAGATAGGACAATAAGAAATACAACCGGGAATATTAAAGAAAAATGGAAGAGAATTGGAGACAATGGAAGAAGAACCCATTCTCCAGATATAACAAAAATCTGTTCTTAAAGAAGATTAAGGAAGAAGAAGACAAATACAAGGGAGGAAAGATAAAAGAATGGGATGAAGAGGAGAATAAGGAAGATTGACAGAGAATCAAGGAAGACAGAAAGTACCTGGAGAAATTAGGGGATGAAAATCAAGATATGGATGATCTAAGGGACCCATACAATGAAGTATAAAAGAGGTCCTCAGGACGAGGACCCTTGAGAGGGGGGTGGTATCATGAACTGCTATTTTTCCCTAAGTCAATATTTATTTTATTTTATTTTTTCTTTTTCTTTAATTAGGTAATATGTTTGGATCAGTAAATAAGTGCAAACAGTTGAACATTTATAAATAGTATACAACGAATTAGCAAGAACTCTAACGAGTTCTCTTTGTCTACTCTGACATAGAGTGCGATTCGGATTAAGGTTACATTGCCTAAACTAAGAATTGTTACAAGTGTGGTTAAGGTTAGGATTACACAATCCAAGCTAAGATTGTTACATTTAACCTCCTAGTCTGGCCTCCTACTCAATCTATATCTGCCTTCCCCATTTTGCTTTCTGAAATATGCTTTAACATGAAGTCAAACCTTGATAAGTATAAAGCCCATTGAGCTTGTCTATGATTAAGCTTCTAATTACTCATAAAATACTATAGGTTCTTATGATCTATTCAGACTTCAAATTTACTTCTGAATCCTTTCAGGAAGTGTCTCTATGCCTCTAAACAGCATATCACAGCTAACATTTCTTTATCATGTATTTCATAATTTCTTTCTGTCTTGTTTAATGATCTCAAAATGTAAACTACCAGTCTCCATTTACTGTCTTCACACTTAATTAATAGTACTCCTCCTATTGCAAAGTTTGAAGCATCTGTCTCCACTCTGAATTCTTTGTCCAGATCAGGTGCAATCAGTAAGGGCCTACTTATAAAGACCTGCTTAAGCTGTTCAAATACTGTCTGTTGTTCTGCTTCCCAATTTCACCTCTCCTCTTTTCTTGTTAGATTGTTTAGAGATTGGGCCATCTTTGCAAAGTCTTTTACAAATTGCCTATAGTAATTTGCAAGCCCCAAAAACTTTCTAACATCTCTGACCATTTTAGATACAGGCCAGTTTAGCACTTCCGCCACCTTATCCTCCTCTATTTCAATTCTCCCTTGACCCATTATTACTCCCAAGAAATTTACTTTCTATACCTTCCAGACACATTTCTCTGGTTTCATATATAAGTCATTCTCCTCTAATCTTCTCAACACCTCCTCTACAATCTTATCATGACCCTCCTTTGTCTCTATTCCTATCAACATGTCATCCACAAATGCAGCCACTTTTCCCTTGTTAATCATATTTCTCAGAATTTCATTCATCATGCCTTGGAACATGGCAGGCAAATTTGTCATTCCAAAAAACATCACTACTGGTTCATACGACCCCACATGAGTAGTAAAGGCCGCCATTCACTTATCCCCTTCCTTTATTCTCACATTGTTATAATCCCATCGGAGATTCATCTTAATAAATACCCTCTTATTACCCATAGAGTCCACTAAATCTGTAATAAGTGGCAGAGGATAGTTGTTTTTGATCATCTGGTTATTGAGTCTCCTATAGTCCATAACTATGTGCTTTCCTCCATTTTTCTTTCTTACAAAGAACACTAGTGAGGTTTGAGGTGACTTAGAAAGTCTAATGTATCCCTTTTTCAAATGCTCATCAACGAACTTCTGTACCTTCTCCTTTTCATTTCTAGAAAGAGGATAAACTCTTGCTTTACTCACTCTAAAGTCGTCTCTAAGATTGATTGTGTGATTTCACACCTTCCTAACTAGCATCCTTTTGGATTCCACCTTCCCAAATACTTTCAACCACTTATGGAATCTCTTAGGTACTATCTCCTCCACTTTCCTATGATCCACTTCCATCTCTTCCTCTCTTTCTTATCCACTGCTCATCTAACAATCTTCTTTTTGTCCTCTCTTATCTCTTTCTTCCCCTTTATCTTTACTGCTTTTCTACACAGCAGTGGACATCTCATCATTCTCATTTCCCCTTTTTCCCAGTCTATCTCGGGGTTATGGGCTGTCAACCATGGCATGCCCAAAATCACATCTGTCTTTCCTAATTCACAGACATCCATTTGAACTCTTTCTACATGTCTCTTGTAGAACATGTTCACTTCTACCTCATGAGTAATTACACCTCTGCTGTTACTGGTGCCATCTACATTTCTTACTTGTATTGGCTGATTCAACTTGATCAGTCTATAATCTCCCTTTTGAGCTAAACTCTTGTTTATAAACATCCCCATTGCTCCACTGTCTAGCAATGCCTTTACTGTTCTTCCTTCATGAGTATCTATCTTCTCTATACCCATGTTCATCTACACTTCTCTCAGAGGCTTGAGCGTTCACCTTACGTCTCTCACTTCCTTTCTCTGTACTGTCTTCTGATTGACAATTCCTGCCACTTTCTCCAGATCAGTAATTCCAGTCCTCCTCTTCTGGGCCCTAGGCACTGACCATTCTGACTTTTTACCCCAATTCTACCATGGCACTTTCTTTCCTGTCCTACAAGGTGGACAGAAAACCTCTCCTTTCTTGTTTCTCTCTACTTTCTCTCTCACTACTGCATCTCTACCTCCACAAGTACTACACTTTACTCTTTCTGCTCTTCCACATGCTACTTCCTCTTTTCTCCAATTCCACACTTCCTTGCAACTTCCATACCATATGTTGCACACCTGCTCCTTGTTCAAAAAGCCCTGTCCTCAGTTCTCTTGAGTTTCTGTCCCCTTGTAATCACATCCTCTACATTCTACAAGGGTAACCACCTTCCATCTTGTCGTCTACCCCTTCATGCTCATTGCTGCTCCCCTTGGAGGCAGTTTCTTTGCTCCACAGTGCTCTTTTACCTTCTCCCACACTCCTCATGGTAGTGCTGCTTTTTCCCTCTTTCTTTCTTTTGTCTTTGAACACTCCCACTTCTTGTGTCCTTTCTCTTTACACTTGAAACATCTCACTTCTACTTTTACTTTCTTCTGCCTCCTCAGCTCTTTTACTCCACACTACATCACACGACTCTTTAATACTTCAAATCTATTCTCCACAACCATTCTTCTGCTCTTCTCCACTCCTACACTTCCAGGTGAGATGCTCAAATTTGTTACATTGTCTACATATCCTTCCTTCTCTTCCTTCTAACTCTGCCCTTAATTTGGTAAGGGCACATCTTTTGTTGAGCATGTTGCTCATGAGTTGGTTGTATTGGTCCAGAGACATTGTGTTATGTTCTGAATGGGGTTTGTGTATGTGTAAAAAAAAGGAATTTATATTTGTTGAGGAACTCGTCATGTTCTTCTTCTGTTTCACTTGTACATCTGTTAAGGCACAAGATCTTCACCCAGCCAGGTGCCTACTGCCCTAATACTAGTGTAGTGTAATAATAGGGTTAGTCAAGATGACTTTCTTATCATACTCAACATTATGAGAGAACAAAGAGAACTCGATAGAGTTCCTCTGTGAATTGCTCTACCTACTTATACACATATCTATCAAAATTATTTATAATAAAAACTATACTCTCATTAATAGAATTAATTTGGTAGAATATATCTCGTAATTAAAAATAATTATAAATTATTGATTTCTCAGAATAAGCAAAAAAAAAGATCCAATAAATAAAGTAAGTATGTATATGTGTATGCTTAAGTAATTTTCCACAATCCTTCCAGAATTTTCTATTATGTGATCAATCATGTGACCAGGTCATATAACTCTTATCTTATCTTATCTCCTATTCTATTTTTAGCATGTCTTATCTAATCCATCAGAGAAAAGTTCTTGTTCTTTCCATCCCTCTAGTTGTATAATTTTAGATCCAGATAGGTTTATGATATTACTGTCATGAACTGCTATTTTTCCCTAAGTCAATATTTATATTTCTTTTCTTTTTTTTTTCTTTAATTAAGTAATATGTTTGGATCAGTAAATAAGTACAAATAATTGAATGTGTATAAGTAGTGTACAACAACTAGCAAGAACTCTAACGAGTTCTCTTTGTCTACTCTGACATAAAGTGAGATTTAGGTTAAGGTTATCACAACCACAACTTGAGTCTTTACAATTACCCTCTTTTTTAAGGTTCTTCCTCTAGGAGAACTTTGCTCCTTTTTATCTTCTCTAGTTCTTTTCCAACTTCTTCAAATATTTCCGGTCAAACTTCCCATCATCCTATCCATACAATAATTTTGCCATAAATCTTCTGGGCATTTTTTTCTATTTTTCTTCTATTTTTCTTCCTTCTTTCCCATAGTCCTCACTTCCTTTGTATTCTTTAGGTTCACTTCTCTCTCCCATGAGTCTTCTTTGGCTGTATATCCCTTCTATCTCACCAGATATTCCCACTTCCTATATCTTCTTCTCTTGTTCATTATTTTTTCTACTTCATATTCTTCTTCTCTCTCTATTATAACTAGAGGGGCCGGTTGCTTCTTCTGCCCTGGAACTTGTTTTCTATATCTCCTGATCCTGCTCATGTTTACCATTAGGTGGATCTTGACCATCCTCGGTAACTCTAGTTCCACCACTGTCACGCCAGACAATTAATTTTGGTAATATAAGTGACATTCGGAACCTAATAATCATAATAAATGGCTCTTGAGAGAAAATCGGCTCCCCAGACATAACCACTAGAAGTCCGGTCATGTACTTGAGAATGCTATCTGAGTAGCAGAGTAGTGGCTGCAATCACTACTATCAGTACCTCATAACACTTTCTGGATGGTCTCATATCATATCTATAAGACAGACTTCCCCCTAGAAGTGCTCTCAAGAGCAAACTCGACCTTAGAAGCATTTCCCTTGATAATGATGTCATCAGGTAACTGACTCCTGGTTTATAATAGGAACACCATCAGAGGTCATGCATCAGTCCTGATCAGCAGTCCAAATATAAAAGAACAAGACAAGGATACACCAAACATCATCGGGAAGAGATAGGAAGAAGAAGGACCTAAGAGATATGCACAGGAAGCAGAGGAGAGAGTAGAGGAAGGTTTAGGAGAGAAATCAGAAGAGTTGGAAGCAAAGAGGAGTGATATTGGTGATGAAGACGTGCTTGAGAGCAGTCGGACCAATGTCCGAAGAACCTCTTGAGTACTCTAGAACACTTAGAACAGGCTCAAGGTTGGCCAATGAGATAAAGAAAGTTGGTAGGAAATGGACAGGGAGTATGGAGAGTGGCTGTTGCATGATCGGATGCGGACTTGACTCATTCTACCTGCCTTTTCGAGTAATCTGGAGGATTTTTTTCTTATCTTGTTTGTTGCATTCTGGGCTTTGTAATACTAATATAATACTCTAGTAGCACAGAGAGGTGCAAGAAGAAGAACCCCCATCTTTGCTCTTCATTGCTCTAGAACTGAAACTTGACTTAAGTGACTAAGAGCTGTTTTTCTCTTTTTCTTTTTATAAAACTCTATAAAACTTCCCTCAAGGGATACCCACTCTAAAGGAGGACTTGGGCATTTGCTTGAACTAGGAGCTGAACTACTCGCTACATGTTTTTGGAGTAAGTTGCCAACTGTACGGTCAGTTGAGAGTGAGCTTGCATGAGGGCAATGTGAGATCTAGGTAGGACTGCTGTATCAACGGCAAGCCAGCCTACTAGACTAGTACCTTGGATGGTAGTGCTACGGTGTAAGAGGAATGCACACCTTTGAGATCTGACTGGTGAGAGTGCTCTTGAGCAGAAACTAAAAATATTTCTTTCATTCTAGTGTCTAATAACAAGTGTTTACTATCTTGTGAGCTCCTCCCTTTTATATTTGATTACCTCCCCAGTGCCTACTCAATTGCACATAATTGTGGAACGACTTGGAGATTTTGATTTTCTGACTCGGTAGTATCCACTTTTGTAAGAACAGTAAAGCACATTTATTTTCTTATTCAAAATCCCATTTCCTCCCTTACAAATCAAATCTTAAATTTCCTTTACCACCCCCCCATCAGCATATTGAAGAGAGTTTTCATGTGCACATGGAAGCAAACATCTACATTTGGTAGTTCCTAAGATATCTGCTGATCAGTGTCCAGTACTGATTAACTGATATCTCAATGAGTACTGATTGCTTTGATATGTTTTGGGCATCATTTGAAAGGTCTTCTTGAGGGCTTTCAGATGCATCTTAGACCGTGGGAGTTGTGCAAGTATTCGTGGAGATATGGCCAAATGAAGTTTGTGATAGCTCTGATCTTCTGTCACTGTGTTAGTCACTAACTTCGGAGTAATAGTGTCATCAGAGTATGGTTTTAGAGGAAAGATAAATTAAGAGAATAGACATGAGTAATGTCAATTTACAAACTAGAGAACTACACTGTAACTATGTAGTATATATACAAAATCTAAAAAAGAAGATGTATATGGAACTCAGACTACAATGTAATTACAGGAGATATAATGGACTAGAAGATCTATTATGTAAAGGAGAATAATAATGATAATTAATTAATTGAATGAAATAAAAAGAAAAGAAAAGAAAATAACTACAAAAGTTCTGGAATATAACAGTATTACCTATTATTGTCATATTCCAGAAATTTTGTATACATTTTCTTTCTCAGATTTTGTATATATACTATATAGTTACAGTGTAGTTCTCTAGTTTGTAAATTAACATTACTTGTGTCTATTTTCTCCTGATATATTTCCTTTCCCACTCATACTCCAACAACTCCATTACTTCCAAGTTAGTAACTAACACAGTGACAGAAGATCAGAGCATAACATACAAGTTGAAGCCAAGGTTGTTCTCTCTATTGTCATCAAATACAATCTCCAGACATTATTTAGCAAAACTCCAGACTTTGTATTCTATTTCTTTTCTTTGGTAGTATACTTGTAATCAAGTTTTGAATATCATTCAGACCTCAGAGTAATTAATTAATTAATTATTTTTCTTTATTAAAATCACTCTGCTACTACTCTATAACAAATACAGAGTAAATAGTATCAAGTTCTAATATAATGCTCAAGTTGGTTATAATGACTAACTCAGGGTACACTTAACATTATAAGAGAATGAAGAAAACTTAATAGAGTTTCTTGCTAAATTCAACTATCTACTTATATACAAATTATGTTTGTCTATATATATGTCTAAGTAACTATTTTACAATTCTTCTAGAACTTTCTATTATATGACCTGTTACATGACCAGATTATATAACCTCCTTTATTTTATTTTATCTTCCAAGTTCTATTTTTAGCATTCTTTGTTCAATCTATCAGAGAAGAGTTTGTCCTCAAATACATTCTAGGAAGTAAGATAGGAAAGGTTGATAGATTAAGCAGAAGATCAGACTAGGAGGTTAGTATAAAGAGAGACAATGAAAAAAGGATGTTGGTAAAAAAAAAGATTGGAAACAAAAAAGATTAGAATAGCAGAATTAGTTATAAAAGGCATAGATTTGTTAGGTAAAGTAAGAAAGTGTGAGGCAAAAGATAATAAAGTAATAAAGGCAGTGGAGAAAATTGTCATGGAGTAGTGTCAGAGATAGTGGAGTAATGTTAATAAAGAGAAAAGAAAAAGAAATAATAAAATAATTACTCTAAGGTCTGAATGATATCTGGAACTCAATTACAAGTATGCTACCAAAAAAAAGAAATAGAATACAAGGTCCAGAGTTTTGCCAAGTAATGTCCGGAAATTATATTTAGTGACAACAGAGGGAACAATCTTGGCTTCAACTTGTATGTTGCATCCTGATCTTCTGTTGCTGTGTTGGTCACTAAGTTCAGAGTAATAGAGTCATTGGAGTACAAGTGGACAAGGAGATATATCAGGAGAGAATAGACACAAGTAACGTTAATTTACAAACTAGAGAACTACACTGTAACTATGCAGTATATATACAAAATCTGAGAAAGGAGATGTACACGGTGATGAGGGTATTTTGTGTTTTCCTCAGTTGGTGGTATCCGAGTACAAAACAACTTCAAAACAAATAAGGGAATTACTAGAATCACAGACAAAACAACGATACTAGTCCTCAAGTATTGTTTGTGGGGAGAAATTAAATCAGAAGAATAAGAAAAGTGTTCAAGAGGTGAAAACACAATTTGAAAGTATACTTACAAGATGCAAAAGTTGCCTCAAGAGTAGGAAAAAGGTGAGATCAGTAAAAAATAGTCTCGATAGAAGTATAAAATATAAAGAAATAGAATTTGTTTTTATGTTCTGTTATAAAGTGTACCAGTTCTGAGTTAAGATAAGTCCTCTAAAGTATGTATTTCTCTCATACTGTAATAGTCTTCACTGATCCCTAGTCTAGCTATACTAGTTTGTCATTGATCTAGCAGTATAGTTTTAGATCTGGCTATAGTTTATAAGGCACTTTACTATAGTCAACTATATGACTGATGAATCCTACTTCAAAGCACGCCGAGAGTTCTATCTTCCAAGGCACAAGGCTATCCAAGTTTTTTAAGTAGTTCTTGTAATGATAGACTAGTCAAGACGACCAACTTATCACACTTAATGTTATGAGAGAACAAAAAAAACTCAATGAAGTTCTTCTGTGGATTGTTCTACCTACTTATACATAATTGCTATTTGTCTATATGTACACTTAAGTAATTTCCCATGATCCTTCTAGAAGATTTTATCATGTGATCTATCATGTAACTAGATCATGTGACCTTTATCTTATCTAATCTTTATCTCTTATTCTATTTTTAGAACCCTTTGTCTAATCCATCAGAAAAGAGTTCCCATTCTTCCCATCCCTCTAATCATACAATCTTTGAACTGGGCTGGTTTATAATAGTTCTAGTCATACTTGTGAGTGAGTTTTCTGTTTTTTTCTAGGTGAGGGTACACACAACACTTAAAACACTCAAGATTACAGCTTTGCAACTCTAGAGCTCAGAAGGCAGGTGCAGAGTTCCCTTCTTTGCCTTCCTTGCAACTAAAGTATTTTATATTATTAAGAATACAAACAAAGAAATAAAGAGAAAACAGAAACTTAAGAATAAAACTGAGCCACTTGAAATGAAATTGAAGTCCATACATTCCACATGACCAATCCTCCCTAGTACTCACTAACCTAGTCTTACATTGTTGGAATGATGTCTTAGATATCTTTAATGTCGAAACGTTCTCTCACAAGTTGTCTTCTTCATCACCGACTTGTTTTCAGTCTAGACTCAGGACCTATTTTTAGTTTATGGTAGCCAATCAAAGCTGTCCATCTCTTACTACCACTTATGTATACTTCTGCTCTTCATTCTCTTCTTCTTCTATCGTATCTTATCTTATTCTACTTGTTTGATATATCTTTCTAATGTAGTTTAACAGTACTATGGACTGCTTCCTGTTCTTGTGAGTAAGATCTATTTCTGTAGCTATCCATCAATGATTGATAAACACATCTGATGGGTGATCTATGATGTCACAGTTCCTGATAACAAGTCCTATGTACCATAGTTCATCTCATGAGAAGTACTTTACACTCTCAAGTCTGTTCTAAGTAGTATATCAGTCCAAAGACTAGAATACTGACTATCTGGGGAAGTTAGGTATTGGTTTTATGAGTTTGAGGTATCTGATAGTTGTAAGAATCTTAGTTGCAGTTGTGTAACCTTAACCTTGATCTCACTCTTTATCAGAGTTAACAAAGAGAACTCGTTAGAGTTCCTGTTGGATTTTGTATACTACTTATATACATTCAATTGTTTGTCTGTATTTACTGATCCAATGGTATTACATAATTAAAAGAAAATAAATATTGACTTAGGAAAATGGCAGTTCATGACACCACTTCCCTCTCAAGAGTTCTTATCCTGAGGACTTCTTTATAGTTTATTGTATGGGTCCTTTAGGTCATCCATATCTTGATTTCCATCCCCTAATTTCTCCAAGTACCTCCTGTCTTCCTTGATTTTCTGTTGGTCTTCCTCATACTCTTCTTTGTTTCATTCTTCTATTTTTCCTCCCTTGTACTCGTCTTTCTCTTCTTCCATCTTTTTCAAGAATGGATTCTTGTTATATCTTGAAAATGGATTTCTTTTCCATTTTCTCCAGTTCTCCTCCATTTTCTTTCAATACTCCTGATCATATTTCTTATTGTCCTATCCATAGAGCAATTTAACAGTGTATCTTTCTGGCAATTCTCTGCTAAACACTTTCCTGTCTTTTTCTGCCTCTTGTCATCTTACTTCTTCTTCCTCTTCTCTGCAATATTCCCTCTCAAATTCTTCAACCAACTCTATTGTGTTCTTCAAATTTTCTCTGCTCTCCCAAGTGTCTTCTTCCACCATGCATCCTTTCTATCATACTAAGTATTTGTCTCTTCCTTGTACCTTTCTCTTGTTCATAATTTTCTCCACCTCCCATTCTTCTTCTCCTTCAATTACCACTAGTTGTGGTGCTTCCTTCTTCTGCCCCTCTATTTGTGACTTATATTTTCGTACTCTGCTGACATTAACTACTGGATGTATTTTAACTGTCCTAGGGAATTCCAATTCTATTGCATTACTGGAAATGATTGCCTTTACTTTATAAGGTCCTACAAAACATTCCATGAATTTCTCTATTTGTCTTCCAATCATTTGGTACTTCAAATCTTTAGTGCTGAATAGCACTAGGTCACCCACTCTATACTCTTCTATCTCCCCTCTTTCTCTGTCCACATATTGCTTCATGTCCTCCTGCACCTTTTGTAACACTGCCTTAGCTTCCTCCTGTACACTTCTCATTCTTTCCACAAACTTCTCTGCTCCTTTGTATTTCCCTTTCTTTCTTAGCTTGAATCCCATTCTTGGATCTTGTCCATTATTTGCTTTAAAGGGCAACACCTTAGTTCCCATGTGTACTTTATTGTTGTAAGCAAATTTTGCTGTACCCAGTCATTCTAGCCACTGCTCTTGTCAATGATCTATGAACATACGGAGGTACTGTTTCAACTCCTGGTTCATTCATTCCATTTGGCCATCTGTCTGTGGGTGGAATGTTGTAGACAGTTTTGTTTCAATCCCTAACATGTGATTCAACTTTTTCATGATGCCCACCGCAAACTGTGGTCCTCTATCCAAAATAATACTATCTGGTAGTCTGTGTAACTTCCAAATGTTATCTCTAAATAGTCATGCTAATCCTTCTACACTTGTTCTTTCTGTAGTAGGTATGAAATGTGCTATTTTTGTAAATCTATCTACCACTACTAAGATCAAATCATATCCTTGAGCTAAAGGCAACTTTGTAATGAAGTCTGCACTGATATAAGTCCATGCCTTTTCGGGAATTGAGTTTGGCATTAGTTTTCCTGCCAGTGGCTGGGTTCAATTCTTGTTATATTGGCAAGCATCACATCCCTCTACATATCTCTTCACTTTTCTAGTGACCCCTGGCCACCAGAAATTCCTCATCACTAGTTCAGCTATCTTCCACTGTCCTCCATGTCCTCCTACAGGTGTATCATGGTATAGCCTAATCACTTCCGCTCTTAACTTATTGTCTTTGGGAACATACACCTTTCCTTCCTTCAACATCAAACCGTCTTCCTGACACCACTCTTCATCTTTTAACATTTTTACGCCTGCTCTCTTCATCTCTTCTACTGCTTTAACTACTTCATCATCTCTAGCTTTGCATTTTCTTACTTTATCCAACAGATCTACTCCTTCTATGATCACTTCCGCCACTCTCAACCTCTTTACTTCCAGCCACTCTTTCTTAACCAACATTTGTTCCTTGTTATCTTTTTCTACTCCAACCTCCCAATCCAGTCTCCTACTCAGTCTATCTGCTTTTTCCATCTTACTTCCTAAGATGTGTTTCAACACAAAGTCAAGCCTAGATAAATACAAAGCCCATCATACTTGTCTGCAATTTAGCTTTTGATTGCTCATAAAATATTCCAGATTCTTATGATCTATCCATACTTCAAATTTACTTCTTGTTTCTTCTAGGAAGTGTCTCCATGCTTCCAAGCATCGTATCACAGCCAACATTTCCTTGTCATATATTTTGTAATTTCGTTCTGTTTCATTTAGCAACTTAGAAATATATCCCACCAGTCTCCATTTATTATCTTCACATTTAATTAATAATACTCCTCCTGTTGTGAAGTTAGAAGTGTCCACTTCCACTCTGAATTCCTTGTCTATGTCTGGTACAACTAGTAAGAGTCTGCTCATGAAGACCTGCTTAAGCTGTTCAAATGCTGTCTGCTGCTCACTTTCCCATTTCCACTTCTCTTTCTTCCTTGTCAAATTATTCAGGGGTCTAGCAATTCTTGCAAAGTCTTTTACAAATTGTCTGTAATAATTTGCCAGACCCAAGAATTTCCTGACATCCCAGACTGTCTTTGATACAGGCCAATTCAACACCTCTGCCACTTTGTCCTCCTCCATCTCGATTTTGCCCTGATCCATTACTACTCCCAGGAAATTCACCTTCTACACTTTCCAAGCGCATTTCTCTGGTTTCACATATAGATTATTTTCCTCCAGCCTTCTTAGCACTTCTTCCACAATATTATCATGCCCCTCCTCTGTTTCTGTCCCCACTAAAACATCATCCACAAATGCCACCACTTTTCCTTCATTGATCATATTCCTTAGGATTTCATTCATCATGTCTTGGAACATGGTAGGTGAATTTGTTATCCCAAAGAACATTACTACTGGTTTGTACAACCCCACATATGTAGTGAAGGTCACCTTCCACTCATTTCCTTCTTTAATCCTCACATTGTTGTAGCCCCACTAGAGATCCATCTTGGTAAATACTCTCTTATTTCCCATAGAGTCTACCAGATCTGTAATTCATGGCAGAGGATAATTGTTTTTGACCGTCTGCTTATTTAGTCTCCTGTAGTCCATAACTATGCATTTTCCTCCATTCTTCTTACCTACAAAGAATACTAGCAATGTTTGAGGCAATTTTGAAGGTTTAATATATCCCTTCTTGAGATGCTCATTAATGAACTTCTGTACCTCTTCCTTTTTGTTTCTAGAGAGAGGGTACACTCTTGTTTTGCTTGCTTTGAAGTTGTCATTGAGGTCTATTGTATGATCTCACACCTTTCTAATTGGCATCCTTTTGGGCTTTACTTTCCCAAACACTTTCAACCACCTATAGAACTGTTTAGGCACCATTTCCTCCACCTTTCTATGATCTTCCTCTATTTCTTCCTCTCTTCCCTAGTCTTTCTTTTCATTTACTGCCTATCTAACAATCTTCCTTTCATCTTCTCTCACTTCTTTCTTCTCTTTTATCTTAACTGCTTTTCCACACAGCGGTGGACATCTCGTCATTCTAACTTCTCCTTTCTCCCAATCTATCTCTGGATTATGGGCCACTAGCCATGGCATGCCCAATATCACATCTATCTTTCCCAACTCACAAACGTCTATCTATACTCTTTCTACATGTCCCTTGTAGAACATGTTTACTTCCACTTTATGAGTAATTGCACCTCCACTATTACCGGTGCCATCCACATTTCTCACTTACAAAGGACAATCCAGCTTGATCAGCCTATATTCTCCTTTTTGAGCCAAACTTTTGCTCATAAACATCCCCATTGCTCCACTGTCAAGCAATGCTTTCACCGTTTGTCCTTTGTGAGTATCTATCTTTTCAATACCTACATTCATCCACACTTCTCATAAAGGCTTGAATGTCCACCTCACATCTCTTGTTTTCTTCTTTTACACTACCTTCTGATTGACAGTTCCTGCCACTCTCCTCAGATCAGTGATTCTAGCCCTTCCCTTCTGGGCCCTAGGCACTGTCCGTTCCAATCTTCCACCCCAATTCCACCATGGTACTTTCTTTCCTATTCTATAAGGTGGACAGAAAATCTCCCCTTTCTCATTTTGTTCTGTTTCCCAAATGACCGCATTTTTTCCTCCACACATGCTATACTTCACCCTTTCTGCTCTACCATGTTTGGCTTCTTTATCTCTCCAATTCCATGCTTTTTTACATCCTCCACACTACATATTACATAGCTGCTTCTTTCCCAGGAACCCTTGTCCCCAATTCTTCTGTATCTTTGTCCCCTTGTAATCGCACCTCCTATATTCTACAAGTGTCATGACTTCCCACTTTATTGTCCAACCTTCCATGCTTACGACCCTTTGCTTCACAATACTGCTTTATTTTCTCCCACACCCTTCGTGGGGGGGCTGCCTCTTCTCTCCTCTTCTCTTTCTCTTCTGGACACTCCCACTTCTTATGTCCCTTCTACCCACATCAGAAACACTTCACTTTCTGTTCTACTACTTCTTGTCTTCTCATCTTCTTCACTCTGCACTGCATCACTCGACTCTTCAATACTTTGAATTTCTTGCCTACTACCATTTTCTTTTTCTGTACTTCTCCACTCCTATATTTTTAGGTGAGGTGTCCAAACCTCCCACAATGCCTGTACAACCTCCCTTCTAGTTCTGCCCTTAATTTGGCAAGGGCATGCCTTTCATTGAGCATGTTGCTCATGAGTTTATTGTATTGGTCCAAAGACATTGTGTTATGTTCTGGACAGAGTTTTGAATGTAAAAGAAAGGGTGTATGTATTTGTTGAGGGTGACTCGTCATTTTCTTCAAAGGGCTCACAGTACGTTTACTAGGGCACACAATTCTTCTCCCAGCCAGGTGCCTACTGTCTTACTGACTACTGCCCTAATAATACTGTGGCTATCACTCCAAGAAGGAGATCCCTACTCTAATTGCCTTCTTAAGGATGCGGCGATATTCCTCTGCATAGACTGATCACAATAGACCAGTAGCACAAAGTATATAGTATGAAAGAAATACAAGTAACTAGAGAGCACTGCTCAGTTATAAGGTCTGATCTAAGCTAGTACCTGAGCCTGGTCCTAGCTGTCCACCTCTGGGGTCTAAACTTCCCAGTCAGTCCACTTAAGCCTGTGGCCTGGCTATGAGGAAGTTGGGATTGGTCTAAGATGACTGCACACCAAGAGAGTAGTGAGAATGAGATTGACAAAGATTGAGACAATCAGTGTCTGGATGTGGAAATGAGTTCTAGTGTAAGAATCTTAGTTGTGGCTATATAACCTTAACCTCGATCCCACTCTTTATCAGAGTTGACAAAGAGAACTCATTAGAGTTCCTATTGGATTTTATACACTACTTATACACATTCAATTGTTTGTCTATATTTACTGTTTACTGATCTGATGGTATTACATAATTAAAAGAAAAGAAAAAGAAAATAAATATTAACTTAGAAAAATAGCAGTTCATAACAATAGTGGTGTTCATGGCCATTACTCTGTCTCTTGAGTGTGTTTACACTAAAAGGTATGATCTGAGTGCATTATAGAGGAGTGTAGGAGCTGCTGTTCTTGTTCTGGTGATAGATTAGTCTTGTTAGAGTACTAAAATATTATTATTTTGCTGTAAATTGTTAATTTGGCTCAACAACACAACATGGACTACAATGTAATTACATGAGATTTAACAAACTAGGAGATCTATTATGAAAAGGAGAATAATAATAATGATAATTAATTAATTGAATGAAATAAAAAGAAAAAAAAAGAAAATAACTACAAAAATTCTAGAGTATAACAGTATCCTCCCTTTAAAGCTAAGCCTCTGAAACCCTTAATATATAAGCAATACAATTATCATCTGATCAGAGTGATAAAAAAACTTCACTAAATTTTTTCTCTCTTAAATTCCAACCACAACCATGTCCTCTACTAATACATTGAATACTCTCATCTCTTACAACTCTGATAATAAATTTAAACAGAAGTACAAAGCTTTCAAGCAACAGAGAATTAAGGAAGAAGCACAGATGGAGAAGGCATTGGTTGAATACAATGACCAGTTGTGTCATGAGGCATCCTCCGATCCCTCTACACTTGTTGTGGTCACTGATGCAAGTGTTATTCCTCCTAGGAACATGCAGGCTGTCTCTGCTGCACACTTCTGGAGATTAGGAGTACAGGTGTTGTCATCCAAGGCACCTGCTAGACGAGCTACAGCTCTAGATGCAGAGCTTTTTGCTATCAGACTTGGTGTCGCTAAGGCCACTTCCTTCGATATCAAGCATATTATACTCATCACTGACTCTCTAAGTGCAGCTAGAAGAGCAGTTGACGCATTGGTGCACTCAGGCCAAGCCCACTCGCTGTTCATAGTACGTGCCCTTAGGAAGTTCTTCACTCAACACCCTGATATCTCCATCAACTTCTGGGACTGTCTGAGCAAAGCCCAGTGGTCTCTTCACCACTTGGTCCATGAAGATGTCACCAATACTCGTATCGCTGCTGGTCGTCACCCAGCTACTTTACTCGATGCTCTTTGCTTTAAGAGCACCACTTCCTGCCTCGATGTCTGGAGATCCTCCTTCAGTCATCCTTCATCCCAAGGTCGCCACTTCCTACCCCTCAAAGGCGGTAACCGCAAACCTCTCCAGCCCTCCTATGCCAAAGGTGGTAGTTGGCTTCCTTTATTGCTGAGTCGGTCACATTGTGTGCCAGGGCGACTCAAGCCATCCTCAACCATGCTCCCATTGGGGAGTTCAGACAGCGCTTTTTCCCTGCAGAGTGTACTCAGTGTCCATGTGGCCATTGCCAGGTAGAAACATGTCGACACATCTTAGCAGACTGTAGCCGGTTTGCTCATGCTCCTTTGACTGACCCATTGCCATCTATCTCACAGTCCCTAAGGTGCTAGTAGGCAACTTGTTGTAGATAGTCTACTGTGGACTGTGAGTGAGCACTGTGTTATAAATTTTTGAACAAAAAAAAAAAAAAAAAAAAAAAAAAAAAAAAAAAAAAAAAATTTGTGGAAAGTTCACCTAAAATTC
>Ga0154005_100295_pt1 | contig 23572 bp, 28 predicted proteins | sample TSFL089MetaG_FD_104698 | JGI IMG/M metagenome (GOLD analysis project Ga0154005, IMG submission 104698) | Attine ant fungus gardens microbial communities from Florida, USA - TSFL089 MetaG | ecosystem: Host-associated > Fungi > Mycelium > Unclassified | place: USA: Florida, Lake Talquin State...
ATGTAGAACAATAGGCAGTAGAACATGTGATGCTCTGTCCAGGTGCACAGACCATCAATTCCTGTATATAAGGCTTCATAGTCTGAGGATTAGACCTCAGACTTAACAACATCTTTTGTTGCTTATTCTACCTTGCTTGAGAATCCAAAACCCTTCAATCACAAACTCAGTAAGTGACCTTTTGTGATAGGGCTAGTACCTGAGTTTGGTCCTAACCATCCACCTCTAGGGTCTAAACTTCCCAGTCAGTCCACTTAAGCCTGTGGCCTGGCTATGAGGAAGTTGGGAGTAATCTGAGTTGATCACACACTGAGGGAGCGATGAGAGTAAAGTTTGACAAGGATCAAGGCAATCAGTATCTGGTAGTGACAAATGAGTTCTAGTGTAAGGATCTTAGTTGCAGTTGAGTAACCTTAACCTTAATCCCACTCTAAGTCAGAGTTGACAAAGAGAACTCGTTAGAGTTTCCGCTAATTGGCTCAGCTACTTATACATGAGTATGTGTTTACAAGTATTTGCCTAACTATTTTATTCCACACATCTCTTTTGAGTCATGATGTCCTGCACACATTTAATATTACATAATTATTAGAAAAGAAAAAGAAATAAAATAATCCGCCACTGTGGATCGTCTAGCTCATCTGTTGTTTTATAACAAGGATGTGAAAAAGAACATTAGTATCCTATCCATATATATAAGGCTTCCTAGTCTGAGGATTAGACCTCAGACTTAACAATATCTTTTGTTGCTTATTCTACTCTGCTATCAAAGCTCTGAGAACTTCTATTTTATCAATCACAAACAAGTAAGTAACCATTTGTGATAATTGTAAGAGTTTAGTCTTTTGGTGAGCAACCTCAGGCTTAACTCCACTCTAAGTCAGAGTTGACAAAGAAAACTTGTTAAAGTCCTTGCTAAATTGTGTACACTATTTATACATGTCCAATTGTTTGTCCTTGTCTGCTGATCCGACTATATTACATAATTAAATAAAAGAAAAAGAAAAAGAAAATAAATATTACTTAGGCAAAGTGGTAATTAAATTGGGGAATTACACAGTGAAGGGCACAATTTATTGTTGAAGCTATACCCTTTCAAGTCCTCAGACTTGATAGTTTCCATAATTCCTACTTTGGTGATATTGTACATCTGAAAATTAAAAGAAAAGAAAAATAGATATTGACTTGGGTAAATGTTGATTTATGACATATACAGCTTCTCAATTTTGTTATGTCTATGGCAGATCACAACACCTGAGACTAACAGTACAGAGATACAATACATCTCAGAGAGCAGATATTGCAAAAGATGACTCAAAAATATGTACAAGTTACTGTTACTACACAGGGTAAAATTGTGCCAGAACACAGATTGGTACTCAGGGAGGTGGGAAACAGATTACTTACAGTGCATACAATACTTATTAGCATCAAATTCAAAAGCAGAGTAAAACCCTTGCATTTTCAAATATAAACATCATCTTGGGTGCTGTTGAAACAGATATTTTATTGTGACAGGGACAGCAGGCATTGACATAATAAGATTATAGAACTGTTCATTCAACCTTCCAGATTTCCACCCCTCCTTCACCTGCAATTCCAATAATACCATTTTTCCAATCAACGTCCAATACCTTTTGGCTTTCCCAGACCCTGAAGCTTGTCATGGCGCTCTTCGTACTTCGAAGATCCCACACTCGTACAATGCCATCATAGGCACCTGTCACGACTTGATTGTCGCTTTTACTAAGGGAAACACAAGATGGTGTTGCTGGGTGCAAAAAGCTTGAGGAAGTCACCAGTGAATTGTCAGAACGGAGGTCATAAAGCATCATTGTTCTGTCCGTAGACGTAGCGAGGCCATGTCGACCATCTGATGAAACGTCAAGGTCAAGGAAAGGCTTTTCGGCGGCCGTCTTGTAAGAGGACAAAAAATAAATCACTATCACAGAGTTATGGGATTCAATAAGCTTACGATCGTTTGAGTTGCAACACCCATTTCCGTATCCCAAACTCGGACAGTGGAATCAAACCCACAACTGTAAGCGATATTAGTACCCTTTTGCTGTCCAAATACGACTTTAGAGACACGACTAGTGTGTGACTTCAGGACACTGGTTGGCGCTTTTCTACAGGGCCTTGGATCATCTTGGATTTTCCTTCGCTTCTTTTTCTCGCGCATATAGCTTTCTGGTTCAGGTACTTCATCTGTCGGAGGAATGACCATATCCCATAGGCCAATTAAACCATCCCAAGATGAAGTAAGGAGATGGGAACCTGAGGAGTTGGCTGCTATAGACGAGAGGGGAGCAGTATGTAAATGGAGAGTGGCAAGACTCTGAGTTCGCGACGATGTCTCATCGGATGAAAGCCGGAGCCGGTGGATCACGGCTGTCAAGTCTTGAGATGATGTCGCGATAGTATAACTTGAAGATTCGTCGTAGGTTTGCAATGGAATCACTGATAGGCCCGTGACAGGAGCATTATGCACATGTGAAGAAACTGTCTCATTTTTTGAATAATCGAAAGCGCGGATGTGACCGTCATAGGATGCAGTTAATAAATGGCTATAACGTAGCATCGTAAGATTCTTGGGATTCCAAAACGCGTGTGGGCATACCCTGCCAGATCACAAGAAATGCTAGATACCCAATCCTTATGGGAAATGTCGGATACCTTTTGCGGAGGCAATACGGACTCGATATATTCGATTTCTAGTGTTTCTTCCTAAACTTTCGAAATACATTGTATCAGAAAACAAATGATGACTTAAAGTAGAACCATACCCCTCCGACAGAATTTTCTGAACACCAATCTCCAAGACTAGTTCTGAGAATTTCGCCTCGAATCAGGAAGTCAAATGGGGTTGTTACAGCGAGGGACAATGCCTTGTTGACAAGCTGAGAGAGGTGATATCTCTTCCATGTTGTGGGTATCATAAATTTATGAGTTGGAAGAGAATATTTCGTCTTGGTGGTAAAAACGACTGGCTGCTGGGTGGCCTGCTCTACCATGGTTGATGAGGGGAAAAGGACGAAAAATGTTCATAACGCCCGTCACACTCCGGTCCGCTTCGGTCCGCCAAGAGGAGAGAGAGAATTCTGCATTTATATACCGCAGCTAAGACTCAGTGCAGGCGCAAAGTGCTGTATTCCTACAGTCACTTCTCCCCCCTACATCAGAGCCTGAAGAATCCTTGAACATCATACTATATCTCATGAGCCTCAGTTCATCTACAAAACGTGACATTATTACAGCAAAGGAACAATTAGCAGTGGCATGTGCCACTATAGCCCTTCATATCTATCCGCCCCCGAGCCGATGTGACCAAATCTAGAACAAGGCAGACGCAATTATCGCTGCATATAAAGAAGATGCTCTTCTCTCAACAGTCCAACAGTCGCCCTTCGCTTCCTTACCCGTCTCCGTCATTCGGGCTCCCGAGTAGTCGAATCCGCGATTTACACCAAGAACCACATTCTAGCTCTGTCACTCTGCTGCATTTCTCCTCCACGATACACAATCCAACGACAACCAATGCTTATCAGATATTTGACACCAATAGCGTTAATCTTACCAATGACCTGTGTTGCAGGACGTGTACAACCCAGATTCAATCAAGTTGAATTTCTGCGCGTACAGTTCGGGGGCAACAACCAGAAGCCACTCTCACCTCCTTCCCATAACGATGGTATACATCTGGCTGTTTCCCCTCAATGCGGTCAACTATCCGGTATCCAGGCAGACATAAATGCAGGGATAGATGGTAGGAACATCCGAACTATCGTGTCCTTCGGGGTAGGTCTGAAGCTCATATCGGAGACACGTTACTAGATATCACATAGGACAGTTATACTGACGGAGGGAAGTCAGATGGTTCTCAGCTTGATCCACCTATCCTAGTCCCACCGAGCCCATTGGCAGGTGGTAGGTCAACGAATGGTTTAACCTGGGTCGAAAATGTAGCAAATGATCTTAAGGCAACCATCATGGACTACGCCGTAAGCCAATATCTAGTCTGTCAGTTCTACGGGTTCGTTGATTCCCAATATACCAGCAATCGGGAGCGTGTATTGATCTTTCGCTTTGGCCGAGCAACCCTCGAAAGGTGGACTTCCTCGGACAAGGTACCGAATTGCACCATATATGAATGTCCTGACTCTTGATGTGGACCGACAACTACATCTAGTGCAAACGTTCCTCGGTCAACACAATGACCTGAATCCAAATACCACCCTTTATAGCATATTTTTTGGCATTAAGCAAGCATCTCTTCCTGAATCCAATCTTTTTTACTAACTCAAGTAACAGTGATTATCTGGCATCCCTCCGTTAGCGACTATGTTTATGCTTGGTTCGAGTGCTGGATCCACTAATTAATACTTCCCAGAGGATGGTGATCATATGCCACAAGCTGCCCAAACTCTTCTGGACCAAATCCAGATTCTGGCGTCGCCACCAACAAACGCTCGTAATTTCATGGTCCTGGATGTCTATGGCCGTGGAACAACCACACCCTCTGGAGAAGCGTTCAAACAGACTATTTATACCGGTCTGAGTACTTTTCATCAGGGAGGTTTACAGACAAATGGTTCCATCGACAATGTGAGACTCAATATATCCTATATCAACTTTGCCAACATCTGGGATGGCGTTCTTGGGACAGACCCCGGATTTCAAGCTTTTGGATATACCAGCACCGACTCATGTACCCAGTGCACTGCAGATCTAGGGTGCACCACTATCGGCATGTGTGATGATCCGGAACACTACTTTTACTGGATCCCCGGGTATGTAAAAGATAATGGCAAGAGACATATGGCTAACATCATATTTTAGTCATCCGTCCAAAGAAACGATGCGGATTATGGCTGATTATGTAAGCGAAGTCTGGGGTCGATGCCAAGTTGAAAATGTGTCTGATCTGTCCTAAACATTAATCTGAGTTTATCTTGCTGTAGTCCTGGTAGTGTTTGGAGCAAATAACATTGGCCACACAATTGTCAGGGGATTAGTCAGTGTAAAATATTGACTGTAAGCCCATGATATCCATCCTAGATTAGTATAAACACTGGTATATAATAAGAGAAAAAAAGATACAACACACCTCACAAGGATAGGGTGCAGTAATCCTTAGATGCTTCTGAAAGCCCTCAAGAAGACCTTTCAAACGATGCCCAAAACATGTCAAAGAAATTAGTACTCATGGAGATATCAGTTAATCAGTGCTGGACACTGATCAGCAGATATCTCAGGAACTGCCAAATGCAGACATTTGCTTCCATGTGCACATGAAAGCTCTCTTCAATATACTTCTGACAACCATAAATAGACCTTAGGGCAATAAGATCCTGTGGAGATACAAGGACCTCAAGGTTTGATATAATACTGATCTATTATCCATAGATACATATCAATCCTTGAATACAAACAAGGACTGCTCCTTTTATGGTTAGGTTATCTCTATTCCAGTCACAAAAGGACTGCCATATATAGAACAATAGGTAGTAGACATGTGATGCTCTGTCCAGGTGCACAGACCATCTCATTTATGTATATAAGACTTCCTAGTCTGAGGATTAGACCTCAGACTTAACAACATCTTTTGTTGCTTATTCTACCCTGTTTGGAGAACTACTAACTCATCAATCACAAATCTAGTAAGTGGCCATTTGTGATAAATCTATTCTCAAAAGACAACAGGAATTCTTTTCTAAAAAGAGTAAAAGAAAAAAAAAGCAAGTATAAGGGAAGAATAATAGAAGAGTGAAACAAACAAAACAAGAAAGATCAACAGAGAATTGAAAAGAACAAAAGATACTTGAACAAATTAGAAAATGAGAAAGAAAAAAATAGGTAATCTAAAGGACCCATATGAAAAGCTTAAAGCAAAAAGTCCTCAGAACAAGAACCCTTGAGATGGGGGTGGTATCATGAATTGCCCCTTTGCTAAGTTAATATTTATTTTATTTTATTTTTCTTTTCATTTAATTCCTTTTTATTGGACATGTGGGAACTAATTACCAAGATAAGAATGGTGACTCAAAAGAGATGTGTGAGAGTAATATAACATGTACAAATAAAACATTTGTATAAGTAGTGTATTATAAATTAGTAAGAGCTCCAATGAGTTCTTTTTATCAACTCTGACCTAGAGTGGGATCATCTCTTGAATAGCACAACTCAAGTTTGCTATCCTTACAAACAAGCTCCAAACAACACTCATCTCAGACCTCAGAGTATATAGTTTTCTCTTTATTTTTATTATTAAATTAATAGCACAGATCACTCCACTACCTCCAGCACTACTCCATGACAGTCACCCAATTCAGCCCATTGAACTTGTCTTTGTCTGCATATATGGGGGTGGATTTCCATAAGACATTCTGTTGTATGTTTGTGCACCTTTTGCTATGCTGGTTTCTGAAGTAAGTTAGAGCCCAGAGCCCATAACTTGTAACAATATTAACACAGACATCACAGTGTATTGTGGACAGCTGAGGTGTTTGCAAGCAAATATGTGGTCTATATACCTGTATGTCCATCTCAGTCCACTCCTGCTTATTGTTATGACAAAACAATGGTTCTCTATACCTAGGTATCATCACATGCCAGAGGAATGGAGGCATCCATCCCATGATGTTGCAAGCCAGTCCATTCTAACACCAGCCCTAGTAATCAATTAGAATCCATTCATTTGTCCCAAAAATACTCCATACATTCACATTATGAGCTGACTCATAAGTGAGTTGGCATAGTCAGTAAGTTAATAGGGTTAATAGGTGAGTCAGTCAGATCAAATATGAGCATAGTGGATGTAATTCAGATATGACCACCATTCAGAATAAGTGGAAGCTGAAGGCCAATGCCAAAGGCATAGGTGAAAACCTCATACCCAAGTAATGAATGTCTGTGACAATCTGGCTTGATGCATGAGAATAACAACCACAGTGACAAATAACAGGATAGCACCGAGCAGCGTAGGAAAATCGCTATCGCCGACTGGACCTTTCGTATCGCAACACTTGCATACAAACTACTACATCCCTTTTCTGAAATCTACCAACACATTAGCAATAAATGATTACACATCCTGTTCTTCTTCCCGGTCGTGTCGCAGTAGTGACAGGTGCAGGACACGGAATTGGCAAGGCCGCTGCGAAGGAATTTGCCAGGTGAGAGTCATTGTCTGCAAGTGCAAGTAACTGACATTTCGCCTCGTCATTCAGACTCGGAATGAAGGTTGCTATCGCAGACGTGAACAAAGAGCGACTCAACAACATAAGACGAGAACTTGCGGATATGATCGGTGAACAGAATGTCGACCAATCGAGAATTCTATGGAGCGCCAGAGACGTTGCAGAAGGTCGGCCCCCGCTGAGTAGATGGCATGAGGATTACCGGCCGATGTTCCAAAAGTTTATGGATGAACAATTATCAGGGAAACGATGAGTACGGCTTTGCATGTAGGATATACAAAAAGACTACTAATCACACATATAGTAGAATAGAGATGAAAGATAGGTAAGAATATGTGAAATTGTGTGACTCATCCTCTGTCCATTCCTCTGAGGGGCGTATCGTTTGCTGCTTTGGGACTGAGTGGACAATTATTACATCACTTGTGTCGAGTATCCCTGGGAGAAATGGGATGGTGAGTAGATTCGATCATCCCCATTTTTATGACTATTTTCATCATCTGAAAGAAAGATTATCCCATTTGGGGACCTAAATTCGTGAGAAAACTGATTTTGGTTATTCCCATATGCATTTGCCGTTCCTCGTGATGGACGAAAGAGGGCTTCTTGTATCTCCATTTCTGTGTACAGAGGTGGGCACGCTAGGAGCATTCATTAAAATGTACTGGATAGTCAACTACAACCGTTTCCCGTGTAGTGGCTACTGTACAGAGCCTTCTCATTTTTACTGTCATTGCCCTTTTATGGGAGGCCTTTTGCCAAACACCTATCATTAACTTCTTAGGCTCCTATCAGTAACTTTTGGACGGAACATTGTAATTTGCAAAAGTACTTTCCGCGTCTCTGACATCATCTCTTTCAGACAGAGGACCTGCTGACGAGGCCATTGCCTCGGGCCCAGCTTGCACTCATATCCTGCAGTATCTTTCTGCCAATTAGGATCACAAGCTTTGGACGGCGTTTTGGCTTGCCGTGACAGATGTGCATGACATCATATTGTGTCATCCCACTCTGCTGAACTGAAAATTCCAAATACTACCTATGACAACGTGGTAGCTACTCCGAGCTATTCCGTGTATGGTGTTTTACCTATCACCGTCTAATCGCCATACTATGCTCCAAGCCTTGGCCATGCTTACGAACATATTTATATCAACACATGAACTAAACTCATTCTGTTCTGCTGCAAGTCGAGAGGGCTTTATGAGGTTTCTGCTCAATTTGCAACGCAGCTAATTTCAGCTTTGGCCAACAACCCGCTTTTCTCCAAATAGCATTCCCCCGAATACTGGCAACACTAATATCATTTATGTCTATTCAGGGGGCACGCCTCGATGTCTGATCAATAGCTGACGAATAATATAATGTGAAGTGTGTCACTCAAGATGCTGGATAGCTGGAACTGAGATCCAGAGACGAAGACTGGATCTCAGGGATACATAGTAGCTACTTAAATACCTGATTGTAAGTATACACACATTCTCTATGGAATGTAAAACTCCAAGACAGTGGGGTACTTGTAGCTAAAGGAGATCGAAATATATAAGGATCGAGAAATTTTCTAGGGGTCATAACGGATGTTACGACGCTAACAAACATGAACCCTCAACACCCTCTACACAATGTCATATTGGTGATTTTTTTGTCCATGATTTCTTTGCTTTTCATCGTCGTATGCCATTTTCGACATTACAAGCCTCAAAGATTGGAACGTCTCTTTTGTGACCTTCCCCTGTTTCATAATTGCAGTTGTCAGTAAGAGGCGAGGTTATCGCGTGTATTGTACATATTTAGTAGTAGTGGGTAGTCAAATCCTAAGTTTGGTTGATACTATTTTGACCCTTTCCACACTGATAGATGATCGCTAGCAGCGGCCAGGAATCTCCACAGACTGCTAAGTTCTCAGTTGCTTTGTGACTCTTGAGTGTGGAGATTTTTGATAAATTCAAATTTGACTTCCATCAGCTGAATTATCTGGTGACATTTCCCTTTCTTATTGAACCTACACTTTTTTCCATGTTTATATCTGTTTGCTTCCTACAAAAACTACACTTACACCCATATCAGTCACACTATCATATTAGTGTAAATGATGCAATTGCGTCTTTCTATGATCTTCAGTTGGATATTATGATCATTTGTTCCTTCATCTCACGCTCAATTTGAACCACGTTACAGTATGACAATTGTCAGCTGAGGTTTCGGCTGAGACCTACGCTAAGAAGCGGGTTCAAAAAACATTTTAACTTATTTAGCTTACGAATACGAGGCGCGAATATTATTTTTCTCAAAATGAATTGGCTATTAGACATGAAGTGAGTCAATTACAAATTGAAAACTTCGACTCCGTATAAATGGCCATCAACGCCTTGGCAGTGGCGTATCCCCAGTTCTGACACGGCGCTCAATCTGATGTCAGATTGCGCGCCGTGTGATGTACAATTTTCTAGAAAGAGCTGGTCTATCTTCAGTTTGGTAGGGTTGATCATGTAAGAGATACTGAAGTGGGACACAAACAACTACAGAGACAATTAATTTTAGCCAAGTGTCAATTATCACCGCATCATTATCGCGAAGGAGGACCTATTTTCAAAAAAAAATCAATTAATCAAGAGGCGCTCGATCGCGATCTCATGTAGAAGGTTTTCTTGTCATGAGAACTCGGCAGACTGGTGGGCCTCAATACACCTCCACTGATGAGCCAGAACAGTGGAATCATCTTTCCACTCTGCAATCTAACCCCCAAATCTTCCTCCTCGTTCTATCCTCCACGTTTCCAGTCCAAGCATCTCACGTGCTACACCAAAATAACATCTGCCTCATGTCCTTGGTGGTTAGTCTAGCTTTCTTATCCCATTAGGAAGAACTTCGTGTGGGGACGTAGCCAATTGGAGGACTCAAGCGGGAGGTATCTGACAAGACTTTCCTTACATATCCAAAAATTGACAGTCAAAATGAAAATAGTGTCCTTCTCGCCACCTGTGTTCCCTTAATGGGAACACGACAAAGTGATGTGCTCTTTCACGGTTGGACCCCGGAAGGGTCATGCTGACCCGATGGTAGAAAGAACTCCAATTTCTGGCCACATGGACATACTATTATTTTTCTTTCTCGTGACTTCTCATATTTCCATGTTACACTCCTATTTAACCTCGGCCTTGCCTGGGGTAATGGGTTGAAAAAAATATATAATTAACAGCCTCAGTTATGACTGCCAACCAAAAGCCCTCTTCAGCATCCAAAAAAATGAGCTCTGACGAGAAAAAAGCTCACGAACCTAGCCAAGAATATTTTGAAGACATTCACAAGCTTTCTGTAGTAGCAGAAGGAGAAGAGCGTACGACGTGGTTTGCATGGGCTCTTGTAGCATCTTCGACCATCTCAGGTCTACTTTTTGGTGAGCCCGATCGGGCTTGACGGACGTTCATGACTGAATCACTGTCGTTCAGGCTACGACACTGGCGTCATATCTGGCGCTTTGGTCACTATTGGCTCTGACCTAGGCCCTCCACAGATGTCAAATGGTCAAAAGGCAAGCCTGTGTCCTCCGTTTTACCTTTCGATCATTGTCCTCCACGTTTGGATGACACAAATGACATGTGATGGCACTTCCTCCAAAAATGACATGGACCATTAGATTCCTCTAACATGAAACCGAACAATCAAGTACTGATAATCGTATATCCCTTTCAAATATAGGAATTCATAACGTCTGCCACAACACTTGGCGCCCTTCTTGGCAGTCTAGCAGCCGGTGTCATATCAGATTGGATAGGCAGGAAACCAGTCCTGGGAATTGCGGATGTTATTTTTATTGGCGGCGCTATCGGTCAAGCTGTATGTCATGGGGTCTGGAGTATGGTGCGTCCTCTCTTTACTTATAATTCAATGTATTTATCACTTCAGATCGGTGGGCGATTTCTAATCGGTGTAGGGGTCGGATTTGCAGCATGTGTCTGTCCGGTATACATCCAGGAACTCTCACCAACAAGAATGAGAGGTAGAATGGTTGTCCTCAAGTATGTTTTATTTATGTATCTCGACTTCTGATAAGAATATAATTGATATTACAGTAATCTCATGGTCACATTCGGCCAAGTAGTTGCATATGCCGTTGGTGCAGGTTTCTTCAATGTTCAATCAGGATGGCGGTGGATGGTCGGTCTAAGCGCTGTACCCGCTGGTATTCAATTCATTTTATTATTTTTACTTCCTGAATCTCGTACGCCATCCGATTGTTGAGTTGATCTTAATTATTTCATGTTGAGGTATCACCCTATAGCCCGCATCCTACTACACAGAAGAGATATATCCGGTGCTCGAGAAGTCATGCGCAAGATTTATGCCCACGCCAGACCTGAAGATATTGACCTCAAGGTGTTTTTCTCTCCAGACATACTCGGGATCCTGATTTAACACTTGTCATCACTCAATCTGCTCAGGTCAGAGTCCTTGACGAAGCTGTCCAACAATCCATCCATATAACCCAAACCACATCACTCTATGGTCGCTCTAAATCCATGCTCTTCAACCCCATAAACAGACGCGCCCTGATTATTGGTTGTGGTATGCAAGCCTTTGCGCAACTCTCTGGCTTCAATACTTTAATGTATTATTCTGCCACCTTATTTGCCGAAATCGGTTTCAATCAACCCACAGCTGTTGGGCTCATTATCTCTGGGACGAATTTCTTATTCACATTCGTTGCATTAAAATGGATTGACTCAATCGGGAGGAGAAGAATAATGTTGATTTCCGCACCTGGGATGATTATTGGATTGGTTCTTGCAAGCATCACTTTCCATTGTACGTAATGTCCCTTTTCAAGACCCTACTTAAAGACAGTGAAATGATATTCTTCGTTTCTGTGTAGTCATGACCCTCAAAACTGGAAACATTCTCATTGAGGGTACCTCATACCCGAAAGGCTGGTCGGCGAGCGTCTTACTCTCTATGATTGTCTTCGTTGCGTCCTTCGCCACAGGTCTGGGCAGTGTACCCTGGCAACAAGGCGAACTTTTTCCTCTCGAAGTTCGAGGCATCGGTACTTCACTCTCCACAGCTACCTGCTGGTCAGCGAACCTCCTGATCAACAGTACATATCTCTCTCTTATGGCTAAAATTACGCCCTCTGGTGCTTTCGGATTCTATGCTGGAATTTGTGCCCTTGGATACATATTTGTTGTCTTTTGTTTCCCAGAGACAGCAGGATTGAGTTTGGAAGAGGTGAGAGGGGCATTTGGGAAGGGCGGATTTTCGAAAACGATAAGAGAAGGTGAAAGGTTGAGAAAGTTGAAGAAGGAGATGAGAAGGAGGGAGTAGTTCGAGTTCCCTGGAGATGAAACACTTTTCCAGTAGTTTCAATTGGATGATAACGGTCTGTAATGATATATGACGAATTAACGAAGTAGCTCCTAAGCTATTGCATGTATCCGGGAATTCTTTTTTCATTTCAAGACCTGTCTGAGCTGAAGAGGGTGTACGCTTGCCAAACGGCGGCTTATTAGCGCATGCTAAATCAAATTTCTCACAATCCGCGTCGGAGCCAATCGAGATCCAGTACTTTTGATAATCTATTTTTGAATATATGGAAGCATCCTTGGTGAGTTTACGTTGAGTTTACGTGACGTTGAGTATTCTTGTATTTAGTCCATCATTGATCATATTTGACTTTCAATATACTTTCGTTGCCTCGACAACTGAATATTTTCACTATATTTAGTTCACTTAAGTTCACATAAGTTTCTCGCCTCCTACTCGGTTCATCAACAGATGGAGAATCCATACACGTTTCCTCCCAGGCATGATTTATCACAAGCAAAGCTGTTCCCTGGACGTGACACTTCTACAAGTCTTGAGGACCTGATGAAAAGCCTGGGCTTAGAGTCCACTCGTTTGACCATCCGTCGAATGTCGACCACTTAACCTTGGTGCGACCTTATTCATCCCTGATGTCTGAATTACATTGTCAATCTCGTGCATACCTATGTATTTCGACAGCGTGTGAGAATTCAAAGATTCGTGTGGGTCAGCTCTGAGCATTTGGTGTCCTTTATGGAAAACCCTTCTCCGAGGTCACCGTAATATTGTGAAAATCACCTTCACTAATGACTTCTTTTACCCCCTGTAAGAACTCTGACCTGAGCTATGTGTCTATTAATGTAGTTCACTGTAACGTGCGACCTCTACTTCAAGAAAAATACGAGTTTGCGCAAGTAGATAAGGAGGGTTACTTCTGTAAAGAAACAGATGCTACAGTGAGTACGGGGAAGGTTATTTGAAAGTATTCGTAGTGATGTATGAATGGCAGTTTTCATTATTTCGAATTTTTCATTTTCTATCTTACCCATAATCGGACTGTCTGCGTACATGATAAATTACTGAATATTAAAAAAAATTAGTCCATTAAGAGCAGTCAAAAGTGTTTCAGCCCATCCGGTCACTTTCTTGGACATCTTAGCACAGGTTGATGAAGAACTACTGTATCAGAAACTCAGGTTGATCTGCACTTCCAAATTTCGGCGCACTGCTTCATCATTTCTTTCGCTAACTTATCAATGGAAGATATGCCGGTAGATAGTCATTGGGATGTGCCTGATGGTATTCTCATATAGACACAGCTTGCCGTGTCATGGCTTCGTCTGTTGCGGTTAATGAATTCAACAACAACCGATAAATATAGAACGTCACATGACCGGATCTGGTGCGTGCCATGACCACTGCACAACTCATTGTCCTCGCCGTCTGTCTAAATGGTAAGGAACTTGTTGTTTATATGACATTCACCGTGCCTTTCATCCATGAGTTGGGCGATTAAAATGCATTTCTGAGCTGGATGGCTTTTTGTGTATCTGGATAACCATCAGAATTACTGATTTCTGAGAATTCAGGCTTCATCAGAACTTGCTGCCACATACGCTGCCCTCATCCTCGCTGATGACGGTCTTGAAATCACTGTACGTTGACATTGGTCTTGTCTTGCGATTGGATCTGAAAATCTGTGCAGTCTGAGAAAATCCTTGCCATCACAAACGCTGCTGGTGTTGAACTCGAGCCAATCTGGGCTAGTCTTCTTGCCAAAGCTCTAGAAGGCAAGAATGTGAAGGACCTCCTATCGAGCGTTGGTTCTGGTGGTGGTGCACCTGTTGGTGGTCCCGCGGTGCCTGCTGCTGGGGGTGCACCAACGGCAGTAGCCACAGAGGAAAAAGAAGAGAAGAAGGAGGAAAAGGAAGAAGAATCAGATGATGACATGGTATGTCTTTCATTGTTACTCTCTTTGGCAGTTGTTCATGTCTTGTACGTTAGGGTTTCGGTCTTTTTGATTAAAAAGTCACCTTGCATCTCTTTTTTATATTGTAATCGTTGCATAGTCAAAAAAATTTCAAAAGGGACGTGTATATTTTGTTATCCGTCCCCCGCCATGTCCATGATTAAGCAGAGGATTTGTGTTTGATATACGTAAAGATTTTAGAAAAAGCAATACAGAATGAATGGAGTGACAACGGATGTGACTAGTGTGTTCTACCATGGCCATATCCGACAAGACCCAGACAGACGCAGAACACGATGAATATCAATATTTACGGCTTATTCGGCGGGTGCTTGACTCTGGTGATGTTCGTCCAGACCGAACAGGCACTGGAACTATCTCCATCTTTGCTCCTCCTAATCTCCGCTTCTCTCTTCGGGACTCGACTCTGCCCTTGCTCACTACAAAACGCACCTTTTTGCGGGGGATTGTAGAAGAACTTTTGTGGTTTGTCCATGGGCTCACTGATTCCAAGATACTATCCGAAAAGGGAGTCAAAATTTGGAATGGTAACGGGTCAAAAGCCTTTCTGGAAGGCAGAGGTCTTGGTCATCGCAGAGAAGGAGACCTGGGTCCAGTGTATGGCTTCCAGTGGCGCCATTTTGGGGCGGAATACCATGACTGCGACTCGGACTATGGTGGCCAGGGTGTCGACCAACTTGGCGAGTGCATCAGAAAAATCAAGGAAAACCCGACAGACCGTCGGATTATCCTGAGTGCATGGAATCCCAAAGGTGCAGATAGACCTATATTTGCAGCGCAAAAACCCAGATTGACTCACAACAGACATACCGCTGATGGCATTGCCACCGTGTCATATGATGTGCCAGTTCTATGTGCATCTGCCTCTAGATCCAGATCATCGCCCCGAGCTCTCATGTTTGATGTATCAGCGTTCTGCTGATCTGGGACTCGGCATTCCGTTCAACATTGCGTCCTATGCACTTTTGACTCATATGATAGCCCATGTCACCGGGACCACTGCACGCGAGCTCATCATCCAACTCGGCGATGCTCACGTATATCGAGACCACGTGCAAGCGCTGGAGCTCCAGCTCGAGCGTGAACCACGTCCGTTCCCAAAAGTACTCTGGGCAAGAGACAATATTGTGGACATTGAAGACTTTCAATATTCTGACATTGTTGTTGAGGGCTATGAACCCCATGGATCTATTGCGATGAAAATGAGTGTATAATTCCTTATGAATAGTCATTCTGGAAAATTCGAATGCTGACACGTGATGTGTGATCGATGGATCGATATGAGTGCAGGCCTGCAGCTGAGAGAGCTACTCAGCACCATGACACACGTACTCCCTGATCTTCCCTATCCATACGATGCCCTCGAGCCTTACATTTCTCGCCAAATAATGGAACTTCACCACAAAAAACACCACCAGACCTATGTCAATGCTCTTAATGCTGCTGAAACTGCATACGCCAAGGCCAGTACTCCCAAGGAGCGCATCGGACTTCAGGCCGCTCTCAAGTTCAACGGTGGTGGTATGTACGCCCTACCTGCCCCGATAACTTTCTTATCTCTTCCGTGCCAGGCCACATTAACCACTCTCTCTTCTGGAAGAACCTTGCACCATCCGCAAGCGAGGGAAAGGGATCCGGTGGTCGCATCGGACCCGGTCCTCTCAAGGATGCTATCGATGCTGCGTTCGGCAGTGTTGAAAATATGAAGACGCAGTTTAATGCTACAACTGCCGCTATCCAGGGTTCTGGATGGGGTTGGATCGTAAGTGGAGCAAGTCTGGCAACGGAGCCAACTCTGATTTGCCTACCATTTTCAGGGCTTTAACACGTCTTCGCAAGTTCTCGAAATTGTGACGACGGCTAACCAAGATCCTCTTCTTAGCCATGTCCCCATTATCGGGGTTGACATCTGGGAGCACGCCTTTTACCTCCAATATCTCAATGTCAAAGCTGATGTGTGTAGTTTGACGCCACCAGTCGATAATTATAGCCCTAACGTCCTCTCTAGTACCTTAATGCCATCTGGAACGTCATCAATTTTGATGAAGCCCAGCAGCGCTTGGTAGATGCGACTTCTGGCAGCAAACTCTAAACTAGGCTCGCAAAAGTTGAAATTGTAAAGGATATGTCTCAATATATCGTGTAAAGTGTCTGTTCTGTCCAGTATACGTCACTTAGCGCGGGATTATCAAATTTTCAATTCTGGCACATCAACCTGCGAGCCCAAGTCATTTCTTTTTCATTGCGTCAGGATTGGACCTTGTCTGATAGCCAAAGCTGGCGTTGATACCTATCGAGCATAGAGAGGTGCGACCAGTGCTCTTATGGATTCGTCTTATACAAAGTCAGGACACATCTTGAATGCATTGATGCTAATGGATTTTCGAAGCTCACCCTGTACTTCATCTGGTGTAAAGGCTCTTGGCTCAAACAATGTTTTGAAAAACAGTGTTTCTTTCGTCACTACAGCCGTTCTTCAGAGTGACTCAAGTCTGAACTATCACGAGAAGATGGGGGTTCAAAGCATCGTCATCGTTATGAAGAAAAAGTTTTTCCTCACCTTCTGAATCGGTTAAGCAACAATCCCAGTCTCCCAGATACCTTCTTCCCTTCAACCACAACTTCTCTCAACATTTCCATTTGCCTACCACCTTGTTCCTGAATAGCACTTTGCAGCCTTTCAAGTAAACCTTTTTGCTCCTGATGAATCTGCTCCAATGCTTCAAGATCGTTTTCATCTTCCAGCTCCTCAGGGAATCCATTGTCAAATATAGAATGACGTAAATGGGAAGGGGAAGGTAAACAAATGATGTCTTCATTTTGTGAGCCCACAATCGGGTTCAGAATCTCCCATGCAGAACTAAAACTGCGTTTAAATCGGGATATACTGTTAGTTCCTCCTCTTTCTTCTTCGCTTGTGAATGCTTTCCAAAACTCTGTCTTGAGTTGGATTTCTCGAGATTCACCTGTATGTATGTCTGTTTCGTCCCACATAGTGGTGATGAGATGGATTCTCTTCTGTACACTTTTTTTACCGATCACTTGTTCGAATCGATGGATATGAGATTGGGTCGCGATGGGCATCCGGTTGTCGGTGATTCGATGAAAGAACAGGATAGCATCGAGAGTAATGCGAGTTCCACTGAAAAATCCACCACCATCATCATCATCAAACGACAACATTGTCGAGAGAGAGAAATTACCTTACTTTGCGCTTTGCGTTTTCAGCCATTGTGTGAGCATGTTGAGAACTCGATTTGGATTTTTATTCGCAAGGTCGTATCCAGGGGTGTCCACAAAGATGACCTTCCTACCATCTGAAAGTCGCTTTTCATACGTATCAATAGATCGGGTACATGCAGTCAATAAATGACCGATTCCGACATTCTGACCAGTGGCATGTGCGATGAACTTTGAAGGTCAAATTAATATCATTATGTTTTAACAACGTATTCCCGAGTTACCGAGCTTTTACCAGCTCCGGATGGACCGAGGAGCCTTACGAATTATGTGTGAGCGCAATGGTATCTGAAAGATGTATAATTATAGCGGCATACGCAATCACGAATTTTTCGCTCTCAGTATCAATATGAGTCTCCTCATTTCGCTTTCTGGGTACAATACGGACAAATGGTTTCTAGAGCGAGACAATATCAGAAGGGAAATTGTAGGATCAGCATCCAGAAAGAGTATATACCGGAAAGAAACGTAAACTGGAGGAGGAAGTATGAACTACTGTTGACATCCCGAAGCAGAAGTCCTCGTCTACATACAGCCACATCAATTTGGGGTCATTACCGTAGAGAAAGAGTACGAAATGGAACTTGAAACGAACCTTGCTGTTGCTGAGCTGAACACCCTTTCCGATGGAGGACCTCTGAGACTATCAAGAAGAACAGGGTGGGTTATAAGCTTCTTGTTACAGTCGCCTCATTACCACCGTGTGTCCGTAATCCACACCTATATTTGACCCACCCTAAAGAGTACATCAAATTCATTCCCTGTCTCTGAGCTGGTCCATACAAATCTTTCACTCAAAGAGTACACTATGGTTAATTGATGAGCCCAAAGTTTATTTACTTTGCAACACAACCCATGTCATCTTACTGTGGACTAAAATAATACTGCTTCAATAATACATGTGTAGCACTAGGTCAAAATTTAAGTAACACTTGAATATCTTTTAACGTTACTGTAAAAAGAATTTCAGTACTGCAAATGATCAACAGAGGTTGACAAGGGATTTTCAGGGGATAACTCCTATCTCTACTCACAAGCCTCTGACCTCTCATCCACAGATATTGAGGAAAGTAATCAAACCATTCCTGAGAAAGTGAATCAAATTATTATAGATAAAGTAGTTTCTGCACATGAGGGCCACATGAGAGCATCAACTTATCAGCATCAACAACTACAAATATTCACTACAGATAAAACAATGAGTATCAGGGATAGATGAAATAGCAAATATCACTGGTTGTAAGGGCAACTGGGTGGGTGCTCCAGGAAAAATCTTAGTACTTCAGTAAAACCTTAGAGAACAGAAAAACTGAATATGTACCCACAAACATTTCAAGATAAACAAGCTGTTTTATACACTTGCCATTGGTGTCATATACATAATTTTCATATTAATTTTCATATTTCTTTTTATTAATTATTATTCTTCTTTTCATAGTAAAACTCCTGGTTTCCTAATCTCCTGTAAAATTACATTATAGTCCATATTCTGTGTACACCTCCTTTCTTGGACTTTGTAGTGAACATTGGTTGGGATGACTTCAGCTCACACTCTAAGTCGGAGTTGACAAAGAGAACTCATTAGAGTCCTCGCTAATTGGTCTAGCTACTTATACACAAATTTGTGTTTACTAGTATTTGTCTACTTGAATTATCTCGTGGACTCCTTTTGAGTCATAGTGTCCTGCACACTTCATATTATTACATAATAAATGAAAAAGAAAAAGAAATAAAATAATCTGCCGCTGATCCCCCAGCTCATCTGCTGTTTCATAACATCACCCCCCTCTCAAGCTTCCTCGTCCTCAAGGATTTTACAACTTACTGTCCCAATTCCCAATGTTCCCCTTCTCATCTTCTTCTTGTTGTTTTATCCATAAGAATAGATTGTGGCTCACTTTTGTGAATGGATTTCTTTTCCATCACTGCCAATTTTCTTCTAGCTTCTTCCAATATTCCTGCTCATATTTCTTTTCCCCCCACCCATACAGTAATTTTGCCATATATTTCCCTGGTAATTCTCTGTTGAACACATTCTTCTCTTCTTCTATTTCTTGCCGCCATGTTTCTTCTTCTTCTTCTCTTTCATATTCTTTCTCAAATTCTTCCACTAGATTACTTGTATTCTTGAGGATTTCCTTGCCCTCCCAAGTGTCTTCTTCCGCTGTACATCCCTTCCATCATACTAGGTACTTTTTCTTTCCTCATACCCATCTTTTGTTTATTATTTTCTCTACTTCCCACTCCTCTTCTCCTTCAATTATCACAGGTTGTGGTTTCTCTTTCTTTTGTCCCTCCATTTGTCCCATATATCTATGTACTCTACTTACATTAACTACTGGATGTATTTTTACTGTGCTAGGTAGCTCTAACTCGATTGCATTCATCAAAACTATTGACTTGACCTTGTAAGGTCCAACAAATCTCTCTGTAAGTTTTTCCATTCTCCCACCCACTATTTGATACTTGAGATCCTTAGTACTGAGTAATACTAAATCTCCCACTTGGTATTCTTCTGCTTCCTCTCTATGCTTATCTGTGTACTTCTTCATATCTTCTTATGCCTTCCCTAGTGCCACTTTTGCTTCCTTTTGTATTCCCTGCATTCTCTCTACAAATTTGTTTGCCTCTTCAAACCTCCTCTTCTTTCTGAGCTCAAACCCCATACAAAGATCCCGTCCACTGTTTGTCTTGAAGGGCGACACTTTAGTACTTGTCTGTATCTTGTTGTTGTAGGCGAACTCTGCAGTTCCCAACCATTCTGGCCACTGCTCCTGATGGTGATTGATGAACATTCTTAGATATTGCTCTAATTCTTGGTTCATTCTGTCTGTCTGTCTGTTTGTGGATGGAATGCTGTTGATAGTTTGCTGTCAATCCCCAACATCGTATTCAGCTCTCTCATCACTCCTGCTGCGAACTGTGGCCCTTTATCAGAAATAATACTTTCTGGCAAGCCGTGTAGCTTCCAGACATTATCCCTGAACAATCTAGCTAGTCCCCCTACTGTTGTCTTTTCCATAGTAGGTATAAAATATACCATCTTTGTTAACCTATCTACTACTACCAAAATCGAATCATATCCTTGAGCCAATGGTAACTTCATAATGAAATCTACTGATATATAACTTTATGGTTTTTCTAGTATTGAATTTGGCATTAACTTTCCTGCAGGTGCCTGCATATGATTCTTATTCCATTGACACGCATCACATCCTTCCACATACTGTAAGGATCTCAGTTGCAGTTGGGTAACCTTAACCTTAATCCCACTCTTTATTGGAGTTTGACAAAGAGAACTCGTTAGAGTCCTCATTAAATTGTGTATGCTACTTATACATGTCCGATTGTTTGTCCTTATTTACTGATACGACTATATTACATAATTAAAGAAAAGAAAAAGAAAAGGAAAATAAATATTGACTTAGAGACGGAAGGTGATTCATGACACCATCCCCCTCTCAAGGGTCTTCGTCCCGAGGACTTCTTTATAGTTCATCGTATGGGTCCCTTAGGTCACCCATATCTTGATTTTCATCTTTTAATCCTTCCAAGTACTTCCTGTCTTCCTCTATTCTTCGTCGATCTTCCTCATCTTCTTCTTCATTCCACTCTTTTATTTTCCCTCCCCCATACTCTTTCCTTTCTTCCATCTTTTTCAAGAATGGATTCCTACTATACCTAGAGAATGGATTCTTCTTCCACCGTCTCCAGTTTTCCTTCATCTGTGTCCAATACTCTTGGTCATATTTCTTGTCGCTCCATCCATAGAGTAATTTGGCTGTGTATCTTCCCGGCAATTCTCTGTTAAACGCTTTCTTGTCTTCTCTAGCTTCTTGCCATCTTACTTCTTCTTCTTCCTCTCTACTGTAATTTCTTTCAAACTCTTCTACCAATTCCATGGCGTTCTTCAAGTTTTCTCTGCTTTCCTATGTGTCTTCTTCCGCCGTACATCCCTTCCATCGTACTAAGTATTTTTCCCTTCCTCGCACCTTTCTTTTGTTCATAATTTTCTCCACCTCCCACTCCTCTTCTCCTTCAATTACCACAGGTTGTGGCGTTTCTTTTCTCTGGCCCTCCACTTGCGATTTGTACCGTCGTACTCGACTGACATTAACTACTGGATGTATTCTAACTGTACTAGGCAGATCTAATTCAATTGCGTTACTAGAAATGATTGCCTTTACTTTGTAAGGCCCTGCAAAGCATTCTGTGAATTTATCCGTGCACCTTCCAACCATTTGGTACTTTAGATCTTTAGTGCTAAGTAGCACTAAGTCTCCTACTCTATACTCCTCCACTTCTCCTCTCTCTCTGTCAGCATACCGCTTCATTTCTTCCTGCGCCTTTTGTAGTGCTGCCTTTGCCTCCTCCTGCACGTTCTTCATCCTTTCTGCAAACTTCTCTGCTTCTTCATGTTTCCCCTTCTTCCTCATTTCGAACCCCATCCTAAGTTCCTGTCCACTATTTGCCTTAAAGGGCGACACCTTGGTTCCTGCATGCACTTTGTTGTTGTAGGCAAATTCTGCCATTCCTAGCCACTCTGGCCATTGCTCTTGTCGGTGGTCTATGAACATTCAGAGATATTGTTCCAACTCCTGGTTCATCCTTTCTGTTTGACCATTTGTTTGTGGGTGGAATGCCGTCGACAGTTTTGTTTCGATCCCTAACATGTGGTTTAACTCTTTCATGATACCTGCTGCGAATTGTGGCCCTCTATCTGAAATAATGCTATCTGGTAGTCCATGTAACTTCCAAATGTTATCTCTGAATAGTCGTGCTAATCCTTCTGCGCTCGTTTTCTCTGTAGTTGGTACAAAGTGTGCCATTTTTGTAAATCGGTCTACCACTACTAAGATTGCATCATATCCTTGAGCCAAGGGTAGCTTCATAATGAAGTCTGCACTGATATGGGTCCACGCTTTCTTTGGAATCAAGTTCGGCATCAGTTTCCCTGCTGGTGGTTGCGTTCGATTCTTGTTGCATTGGCAAGCATCACATCCCTCTACATATTGCTTTACTTCTCTAGTGACCCCTGGCCACCAGAAATTCCTTGTCACCAACTCTGCTGTCTTCCACTGTCCTCCATGTCCTCCTACAGGCATGTCATGGTGTAGCCTGATTACCTCTGCTCTCAGCTTCTCGTCCTTGGGGACGTACACCTTTTCTTCTTTCAGCATTAGGCCATCTTCCTGACGCCACTCTTCATCTCTTAACATTTTCACTCCTGCTCATTTCATTTCCTCCACCGCTTTCACTACTTCATCGTCCTTTGCGTTGCTCTTCTTTATTTTATCCAGCAAGTCTATTTCTTCTATGATCACTTCTGCTATTCTCACCCTTCGCACTTCTATCCACTCTTTCTTTACCAGTACTTGCTCTTCATTATCCTTTTCCACTCCCACCTCCCAATCTGGCCTCCTGCTTAACCCGTCCACCTTTCCCATTTTACTTCCTGAAATGTGTTTCAGTATGAAGTCGAACCTGGATAAATACAGAGCCCATCGTGCTTGTCGGCGATTTAGTTTTTGGTTGCTCATGAAATACTCCAGATTTTTATGATTGGTCCAAACTTCAAATTTACTTTTGGATCCTTCCAGGAAGTGTCTCCATGCTTCCAAGCAGCGTATTATTGCCAACATTTCCTTATCGTGTATTTCCTAGTTTCTTTCTGTTTCATTCAACGATTTGGAAATGTATGCTACTGGTCTCCACTTGTTATCTTTGTCACAAACTTCATTCAGCCATAACTCCACGGATACTTGCACGATTCCCACGGTCTAAAATGCGTCTGAAAGCCCTCATGAAGACCTTTCAAACGATGCCCAAAACGTGTCAAAGC